>Ga0307505_10000119_pt1 | contig 95553 bp, 80 predicted proteins | sample 23_S_MG_FD_202183 | JGI IMG/M metagenome (GOLD analysis project Ga0307505, IMG submission 202183) | Soil microbial communities from Populus trichocarpa stands in riparian zone in the Pacific Northwest, United States - 23_S | ecosystem: Environmental > Terrestrial > Soil > Riparian zone > Trees...
AAGTTTGCGTTGGTGGTAACGAAATTATTGACGGTTGTTCCTGGCGCCAGGTTAAACGCAACCGCTGTTAAGAATCCACCGTTCAGCGCCGGGCTGGTGTTGGTCACCGTAATCGTGAACGTATTGCCGCTCAAGCTTACGGTGGCAGCACACTGTGCCGGGCTGTCAGGTGCGCACGTTCCGATCATGTCGGCCTGCGCACTGACGGTGAATCCGAAGCTGACGACTGTAAAGATCGCCAGCATGAGTAAGTGTTTGGTCGGTATATGCCGGGGCATCATAGATCTCCTGGGAAGGTTCATACTTTTAGCTTGTGGTGACTGGGCTTTCAGCTAGTCCAAATTTTGAATGACAACGTTTACTAAATGACGAATCCGCTGCGAACTCCCGGTTTGGGGGTCGATAGACAGATCCACAGAATTAAGGCTTGGAGATTAGAGCACTGCGGGGCAAGTGCGTGCTCGGCATTACCAGCCAGGGCATCTCTCGGTCGGGGTCGAGAGATTAAATCACATTGGCACGTGCCAAATTGCTAGCAAACTCTGGGCCAACGTGTTGATCAGGGTATCGCTATAGGAACAACGCGGTTTTCCGCGTTGAATTGGTCCAGGTGAAATTTTGGCGGCGCAGGTTGTCTCAGATCCAGAACGGAAGTCTAGACTTTGGACGTGGTGATTTGGTGTTTCTTTATCTTCTGATAAAGCGAGCTTCGCGGAATGCCGAGCCGCTTCGCAGCTTTCTCAACGCGTCCTCGCTCCTCTTGAAGAACACGTTCGATGTGCTGCTTTTCGAGTTCGAGCAGCGTGAGTCGCGAGTCGAGAAACGGAGAGCCCACCTGCGTGTGGCCGTCGAAGTGAAGGTCGTTTATGGTGATCGTTTTCTGGTCACTCAGTAGGACCGCGCGTTCGATAACATTGCGTAGTTCGCGAATGTTACCGGGCCATGAATAGGCTTTGAGTGCCTGCATGGAATTCTCGTCGAGGTGGAGCTCGCCGCGGCCCAGATCGGCGGAAACTTTTTCGAGTAGATATTGGGCCATCGTGGGAATGTCTTCGACTCTTTCCCGCAACGCCGGAAACGAAAGCGGGATAGTGCTGATCCGAAAATAAAGATCGTCGCGGAAACGTCTCTCGCGGACGAGTTGGCCCATGTCCTGATGCGTCGCCGCGATGAGCCGCACATCGACCTGGCGATCGCGCACGTCGCCCACGCGGCGAAAACGTTTTTCCTCGAGCACCTTCAAAAGCTTTGGCTGGATTTGCAGATCGACGTCGCCGACTTCGTCGAGGAAGATGCTGCCGCGATGGGCCACTTCAAACAGCCCCTGCTTCGAGGAGGTTGCGCTTGTGAACGCGCCTTTTTCATGACCGAAGAGTTCCGTTTCGAGTAGTTCACGCGAGAGTCCGGCGCAGTTCAGATCGACGAATGCTTCTTCGGCGCGCGGACTGTTGTCATGTAACCAGCGCGCGAGTACGCCTTTGCCGGTTCCGGTCTCGCCAAGAACGAGCACCGGGCTTTCAGTCGAAAGTATCCTTTTGGCTTGCTCTCGCAACGCGCGGATCGCGGCGCTCGTTCCGATAAACGGATCGATCGCCTGCCGCACTTGCCGCGACTTGCTGGCCAGTTGCTTGTGATGATTGCGCTGTTTTTGGAGCAATCGCTGCAGAATGACGAGCAGTGTGGGCAATTCCAGAGGCTTGGTCAGGAATTGTTCCGCGCCCTCTTTAATCGCTCGCACCGCTAGATCAATTGACCCGTGCGCCGTCAGGACGAGCAGGGGAATTCCGGAATCGATCTCTTTCAAACGTGGCAGCAGATCGAGCGCCGTTCCATCGGGAAGCATGTAGTCGGCGATGACGATGTCCGGTCTGGAAGTACGAAAAATGTGCTGGGCGTCCTGGCAGCTCTCCGCCTCTTCGAGCTCGTATCCGTGCTGTTCGAGGAAATCACGGATGCCGAATCTGACTCCCGACTCATCGTCGACGACCAGAACCTTGTTCCTGGACATTCTTAACTGTCTTCCTCCGTGGGTGTTGGGAAGCGGGCTATCATACAAGCTCCGCCATTTGGATTATTCCCCGCGATCAATCTGCCTCCGTGTTCCTGCATGATGCGGTGAGCGATAGCCAGTCCGAGACCGGTCCCGCCGCGTCGTTTTGAAAAGAAAGGTTCGAAGATTTTGGGAATGTCCTGTTCGAGAATGCCGGGTCCGGAATCCTTAATCGCGCATTGAACCCAGTCGTGGCCTTCGTCGATCACGCGGCGTGCTTCAACAGTTACCACGCTGGCCTGTGGCGAATGCTGAATCGCATTCTCGATTAAGTTTACAAAAACTTTCGACAACCGGCGCCGATCGATGCGAATTTTCGGCAAGCCGGCCCCGACGTCGCTGACCAGTTTCACCTGGGCCACTCCCGCCGCCGGCACACACGCCCGGATGGACCGCGCGATCATCTCTTCAATCGGCACCAGAAACAGCTCACCGCGGAACGGTTTACCGTATTCCAACAGCTCTTCCATCAGCACCGTCAAACGGCCTATTTCGTCGCGTAGCACGTTCGTATAACGCAAGTATTCGGTGCGATCGCTGAATCTCGTTTCAAAGGCGTCGAGAATCGACGAAATGCCAAAGAGCGGATTCCTGACTTCGTGGGCCACGCCCGCCACCAGCGAACCGAGCAACGACATCATTTCGCTTTGGCGCAGCGAGGCCTCGAGCTCCGCGCGTTTGCTGATGTCCTGTGCGATCAGAATCACGCGCTCGCGCACCGAGCCAAATTCGTTGATTTGATAAAGTGTGATGGCCCAGGTTTTTCCACTGGCGCTGTCTTTTACTTCCGCGGAGACCGGAGCAGGGTTGTCGCGAAACTGCTCGATCAAGTCCGCGGCTTTTTTCCACGGCTGATTGTTGCCGATCTCGCCCACCGGCAGGTCCACCAGGTCTTCCGCTGCTATGCCCGCGATCTGTTCGGCGGCCAGATTGGAACGTTTGATGGCTCCCGCCAGATCGACGATCAGCACGGGAAATTCGATCGCATTGAAAGTTTGCCGCCACTCCGCCGCAGACTGTTGCAGCGACGTGTGCAGCCGTTGCTGTTTCTCGTCGAGCAGCTTTCGTTCGGTGACGTCGTTGACGATCACGAGCTTGCTGTTCTTGCCGTCGAATACGACCGGATGCGAGCTCATCTCGACGTAAATCGTCCTTTTGTCGCGCGTCTGATGGCGCCAGGGACTGGAGATCACCAACTCGTCCGGATCGTCGACGTTCTTGATCATCAACGTCGGAATATCTTCCTCCGGCCGAAGATCGTTGATCGTCATGTTGAGAAATTCGTCGCGGGAATAGCCGTACGTGCGGGTTGCGGCTTCGTTCACTGCCAAGAATCCGAGTGTCTCTTCGTTAAAAACCCAGATCGGCTGCGGAGTGGATTCAAACAGCAGCCGGTAGCGCTCTTCCGAATCGCGCAGCGCTTCTTCGAAACGTTTTCGCTCGGTGATGTCGCGCGCCAGCCCGCGAAACCCGATGGTCTCGTCGAGTTTCTTGATTGGCGACAGGATGAGGTCGAGCCAGCGATCCTCACCGGCAGCCGAGTGCGCCAGAAACTGATGGCGCACCTCGCGCGCCTCCTTGAGACCGCCTGCAAAACCGTTGTTTTCCGGAATCACGCCAAAAAGCGCGAAGAACGAGCTGCCAAGAATCTCGTCCTGGTTGCGCCCCAGAAACTTCTCGCCGGCGAGATTGATGCTCGTCAAACGGCCCGTGAGATCCTGAGTAAAGATGACGTCGGTGGCCTGTTCGACTAAATCGCGGTAACTCGCTTCGAGACGAGAGCGTTCCAGCAGGCGCGAAACTTTTGCGATCAACCGCGTGGAGTCGCACGGGATTTCGAGGTAATCGTCGGCGCCGGCGCGCAAACCGGCGACGACCGTCTCGGTGTCTTTCTGGTGCGCACTGATCAGCAGGATTGGAACGGTTTTGAGTTCACTCTCCGCGCGCAGATGGCGGCAGAAGTCCAGCCCGTTCATCAACGGCATCGTAACGTCGCTTATGACGAGGTCCGGGTGCTCGCGCTTCGCCAGCGCGAGACCTTCGAGACCATCTTCAGCGGTAAGCACGGAATACCCCGCCTTGTTGAGCAGGGTTCGCATCAACCGCAATTGATCAGGCTCGTCGTTGACGATGAGAACGGAATTGTCCTCGCGGCCGTTTGAGATTTCTACCCCCTGCATCTTGTACCTCGAATTTGCGCCGCGGCTGGAAAATCAGGGGAAACATGCGGCTTCTCAGAACTAATTCACTAGGTTTGTCGGGGCGGAGTATAACATACGCAGGCAACCCTCAACCCCTCCCAAATCCACGGTAAACCGAAAAGGGCGTGAGTGAATCAAAAGTCTACATTTATAAACGGCATGAACCTGAGAAAGAGAGAAGAAATGAATAATAGCCGACGTTTCCGGGGCGCCAGCGCCCGTGTAAACATGCTTTTTAGTCTGGCATTGGTAGTAGTTTCGTTTGCTTCATGCAGTGGGCAGAGCCCGGCGTTGAGTCTTCAGCCGGTTAACCCTGCGCCGCCGGCAGCGACGAGCGCCGGCATACCCAGTCTTCAGACTTCGTACGCCGAGTTAGTGAGCCGGGTCTCACCGGCCGTCGTCACAATTCGATCGACGGAGCGAGCGCGAACAGCGCAACAGTTTCCCTTCATGGACGATCCCCAGTTTCGCGAATTCTTCGGGGATCGGCTGCCACAGCAGCAACAGCCACAGCGGCCCGTCCAGGGTGTCGGTTCGGGAGTAATCATCAGTCCCGACGGCTACATTCTGACAAACCACCACGTGGTTGATGGCGCGCTGGAAATCCGGGTTGAACTGACAGACAACCGCACGTTCACGGCCAAGTTGGTGGGCTCGGACCCGCCGAGCGACCTCGCGGTGTTGAAGATTGACTCGAAGGAGTTGCCAACGCTTTCGCTCGGCGATTCTGACAAGGTGCGCGTTGGCGATCCGGTGCTGGCCCTCGGCAATCCGATGGGTATCGGACAGACCGTCACCTCCGGCATCGTTAGCGCAAAAGGCCGAAGCACCGGTTTGAGCGACGGCAGTTTTGAAGACTTTCTTCAGACGGACGCCGCGATCAATCGCGGAAACTCGGGTGGCGCTCTTGTTAACACAACCGGCGAGCTGATCGGCATCAACTCGCAGATTCTTTCGCCGTCCGGCGGCAACATTGGCATCGCTTTCGCCATTCCTTCAAACATGGCGAAAGCAGTGATGGACCAGTTGTTGAAGAACGGCAAGGTTAGCCGTGGCATGTTGGGCGTGACGATTCAGTCAATTGATGCTGAAATGGCGAGCAGTTTGAACCTGCCGGCAGCGCGCGGCGCGATCGTTTCGTCGGTTACGGCTGGTGGCCCGGCGGAACAGGCCGGAATCAAACGTGGTGACGTGGTTACGGCCATCAACAATCAGCCCGTTATCGATAGCAACAGTCTGCGCAATCAGGTTGCGAGCATGAAGCCAGGCTCGACCGCGAGCGTGACAGTAGCGCGCAATGGCCGCGAGCAAAACGTACAGGTTACGCTGACGGAGTTACCGGTTCGGCCGCGTCCGGACACGGAAGAGAGCAGCAGCAACAATGGCGCCGATCCAGGCGTGAACAATTCACGGTTTGGACTCCGGTTGCAGCCGCCCACCGCCGAGACTGCTTCTCGCTATGGGCTTTCCGCTGGCGATCAGGGTCTGCTGGTAACGCAAGTCGATCCTGCGGGCTCCGCAGCATCTGCGGGAGTCCGGCAAGGCGATTTGATCCAGGAGGTCAATCGCCAACCGGTCCGATCCTTCGCTGAGTTCTCGAGTGCGATCCAGCAGTCGGGCGCTCGTCCGGCGCTCGTACTGGTCAAGCGCCGCGACGCGGTAATTTATGTGACGTTGCGAGCTAACTCGTAAGCACAGACGGACACACAAAGCCATCCACAGATTACACAGATTTTATTCTGCGTAATCTGTGGATGGCTTTTTTGTGCTTAAATGACGCCCGGAGGATCAGTCAGTGAGAGAATTTGATCGAAGGCCGTGGGGCAGCTACACGGTGCTCGAAGAAGCGCCGACTTTCAAGGTCAAACGGATCGAAGTGTTGCCCGGAAAACGTTTGAGTTACCAAAAACACGCGCAACGCGCGGAACACTGGTACGTTGTTGCCGGTACAGCAAAGGTAACTCTCGACGGCCGCGACATCACGGTTCGGCATGGTGAAGCGATCGATATTCCCATCGGCGCCGCTCACCGCGTCGAAAACCCGGGCGCAGATGATCTGATCTTTATCGAAGTGCAACGCGGTAACTATCTTGGCGAAGACGACATCGTTCGTCTTGAGGACGATTTTGGACGCGCCTGATTCCCCCATCACCGCTCCGGTAGAAGACCAACAAAGCCTCTGGTCCGATATCAAAGAGTCGATTCGCGGCTCGCATCGCAATTACACCACTGGTCCAATCGGCAGGTCAATTCTTCTGCTCGCCATTCCGATGGTGCTCGAGATGCTCATGGAGAGCATCTTCGCCGTCGTCGATATTTTCTGGGTCTCACATCTCGGCACTGACGCCGCCGCGACCGTTGGTCTAACCGAATCATTGCTCACGATTATTTACGCGCTGGCGATCGGCCTGAGCATCGGCGCGATGGCCATGATTGCGCGGCGCATCGGCGAGGGAAATCCCGACGGTGCGGCACGTGCGGCAGTGCAGGCGATCGGTCTAGCGCTGCTCGTGTCGATCGTGATTGCCGTGGTCGCAACGCCGATGGCGCCGAAGTTACTCGCGATGATGGGCGGATCGCCGTGGGTGATAGAACACGGTTCCGCTTTCACGCGCATCATGCTTGCGGGAAACGCGACGGTCGTCGTGCTCTTCATGGTGAACGCGATTTTTCGTGGCGCGGGCGATGCGGCGATCGCGATGCGCACGTTGTGGCTCGCAAACTGGATCAACATCGTGCTTGGTCCGTGTTTGATCTTTGGTCTTGGACCATTTCCGAAAATGGGCATTGTGGGCGCTGCGATTGCCACGAACACCGGCCGCGGCATCGGCGCGCTTTATGCACTGAGCCGCCTCGTGCGGTCCGGCGGGCGGTTCGACGTGCGATGGCGTCATTTGCGGATCGAACCGGCGATTATGTTGCGCTTGCTGCGATTGTCGGGCACGGGAACGTTTCAGGTGTTCATCGGCATGGCGAGCTGGATTGGTCTCGTGCGGATCATCTCCAGCTTTGGCAGTAACGCAGTTGCCGGTTACACGTTTGGCATTCGCGTGATTCTGTTTGCTCTCTTGCCGTCGTGGGGCATGGCGAACGCCGCCGCGACGATGGTCGGGCAGGCGCTAGGCGCGGGAGATCCCGAACGCGCCGAGCGTGCTGTTTGGAAGGCCGGCTTCTACAACATGATCTTCCTCGGCGTTGTCGGGGTCCTGTTTATCCTGTTTGCGCCGCAGATCATCTGGTTCTACACGTCCGATCCGGACGTCGCGCACTACGGAGTCGACTGTTTGCGAATCGTGGCTTATGGCTTCCTGTTTTATGCCTACGGCATGGTGCTGGGACAGTCGTTCAACGGCGCGGGCGATACGTGGACGCCAACCATCATCAACCTCTTTGTCTTTTGGCTTTGGGAGATTCCCCTGGCGTACGTGCTCAGCGTGATGCTCGGGCTGGGACCGCGCGGGGTGTTTATCTCGATCACCATCGCGTTTTCGACGCTCGCGGTGGTCAGTGGCGCGGTTTTCCGGCAGGGCCGCTGGAAACGCAAGGTCGTTTAGACTCGAATCCCTTCTAATTGAGTAGCGAGTACGAACAGTGTGTCGGGCTTCGTTACGTTTGCGATCGCACTTTGCCACAATCTGCTTGCAATTCTTGACGGCACCTTTGTTGCAGTAGAGATCGGTGAATTTTTGGTGAACACAGAGGGGGGACCAATGGGGAGCACTTTAAAAGGTAAGAAAATCGCTATTTTAGTGGCCGATGGATTCGAACAAGTTGAATTAACTGGTCCAAAAGAAGCGCTGGAAGCAGCGGGAGCAGAAATCGAGATCGTTTCACCGGCTGAGGGAGAAGTGCAGGGCTGGAATCACGACGAAAAGGCGGATCGGTTTTCCGTCGATATGCCGTTGAACCTGGCGCGGTCTGATGATTACGACGGGTTGGTTTTGCCGGGTGGCGTGCGCAATCCGGATCAACTGCGGATGTCGACCCGGGCGGTCGAGTTTGTGGACGGATTTTTCGCCACGGGAAAACCGGTGGCGGCGATCTGTCACGCGCCGTGGCTGCTCATCGAAACGGAAGTGATCAAGGGCCGCAACATCACATCGTGGCCGTCTTTGAAAAGTGATCTAATGAATGCGGGCGCACACTGGGTCGATCGTGAGGTAGTGGTTGATCACGGGCTCATCACGAGCCGCAAACCGCAGGATATACCAGCTTTTAATAAGAAGATGATTGAGGAGTTTGCCGAGGGACGTCATTCCCGGCGGCAAGCTGCATGAGCGTGCTGCCTAGATTTTCTTCGCCGTGGATCCGAGCCGGACAACACCGGCTTGGACCACCTTTGCGTTGATGCCGCGCAGGCAGAGTCCTTTACCTATCTCTGAATTCACAAACTTCATTGCTTCCTCACCGAAGCGGGCCACAAACTTATGGCAACCGGTGTGTGGCAATGGGCTCACTTCGACAACTGCCGAACCGATGGCGAGGCGGGTTCCGGCTGGTAAGTTTTCCTTACTGAGATCCATGTCGATATAGAATTGATCGCCGGCGAGACTCCAGCGCTCCTTTTCCTGGGCCACGAGTGCCGCAACGCGGGAGTTGATGATGTTGATCTGCATCTCGGGATGCGGGCTACCGTCCGGCGTTCTTTTACTCGGTCGAACGCACCAGTTGTCACCGATCAAGCCTTTCACCGGATCGAGTTCGGCGAGTTCGAGAACTTCACGCTCGTCGACTTGCGGGCGGCAGACAATTAATTCGACCACGCCTTCATCCTTCGGCGTCTCGCGCAGGTGGTCCAACGCCGCTTCGAGCTCGTCTTTCGTCAGGTGTTTTACTGTGGTTTCCATGCCAGCCTCTATCCACAGATTACACAGATTTATTAACCAATCTATGGATTAACCGCCTTTTGCGAAGCGGTTACTATACGCTAATCTTGCGAGTAATGCTTCCCTCGGCTGCTCAGCTCGTCGGGATCAGCGCGTGGCGTTTCCGCCAACAGTTGAACTAATGCGACAATGCCGGACCATTATGAAGCGACGTCTACTATTGCCGATCATGTTTGTCGTGGTCCTGTCGGGGTGTGGCAGGAGTGAAAAGGCTCGCGAGGCGCTCGCGCGTATGGAGGTCGAATACACGGAATCGAGCTTCATCGAAAATGCGCGCGACGGCGACAGCGAGGCCATAAAGCTTTTTCTCGACGCTGGTATGAACACTGAAGTCAAGACCAAAGACGGGCAAACAGCTTTGATGGTTGCCGCGCTCGGAAACAGAGTCGAGGTGGTGAAGGTGTTGCTTGAACGCGGTGCTGACGTCGACGCGAAGAACAGGCACAACGGCACTGCGTTGATGTCCGCGGCCTGGAAAGGGCATCAGGAAACCATGGAACTCCTGCTTTCCGGGGATCCCGACCTCTCGATCAAAGACAGCCGGGGCATGACTGCGTTGATGTTTGCCGCCTGGGAAAACCATCCGGGGATTGTCAGGGTGCTGTTAAATAAGGGCGCAGAAGTGAATGTGGTTGACAGCGCTGGTTGGACCGCACTCATGCGTGCCTCGTTCAGGGGACATTCAGAACCCGCTCGCGCTCTGATCGAAAAAGGTGCTGACGTTAACGCTCGTTCCAACAATGGCGAAGTGGCGTTAATTAGCGCCGCTGAAAACGGCCACGTCGAAACGATTAAGATTTTGCTGGACCACGGCGCAGACTTGAATGCGCAGAACAGCGAGAGCAAGACCGCTTTGAATAAAGCCACGGAAAAGGGCCACACGGAAATAGTTGAATTGTTAAAGAGTCGAGGGGCTCGTTAGTTAGTTAACAAACAGCAAGTTTGTCATACGAAATAACCTTGACAGCATGGTCTAGTTGGTGAAGAATCACCGCCACGTTAGTAGCCTCGTACCCGCTCAAGTGGCGACACTTTGAGCGTCTCCCAATCTAAAGCCTGGACAACCCCTCACACGGTCACAGAAACCTGAGCAGAGAAGCGTTTTCCACTCCCGACTCTCGTGGTCTTTAACTGGTTCGTAATGAAGGCCTTACTACTACTTTCATTCGTACCAGTCGCGCTCGAACCATCAGGGCTGCCAAAGGGGCTTTTAACAAGCAGGTACAAAAAGGGAAGTCTCAACGCTGACTCTGGTTCTGCAGAACCCGGGTGAGTGTATGCATTGGTCCATGTAGAACTGGCCTGGACCATAAATGTGCCGAAACCTCATGAGGAGGATCTATGAAGATCAAGGCATTGAAGCTATTGACGTTAGTTAGTCTGCTGATAGCTTGTTCCCTTCCGGTGCTCTTTCTAAGTGGCAAAGCTGCCTCCGAACCCGACCCATCACTTGCAGGCTTGGGATTCGGGAATATGGAGACGTTTGACGCCAATTACAAAGCGTGGGAAGCGGAGTATTTGAAAACTGGTGGAGACGAGAACATGGAACTGGCGATGGGCTGGTTCAAAGGCTTGTCAACTGGCAACTCGTACGCCAGTGGAACCGCGACATTCAATCTCGTCGCGGGCGACGTCTCCGTCAACATCAATGGTCTCTCGAAAGATGAGCAATGGGACGTCTGGATGGTTGATAGCGCTCCCGGCCGCAGCATCGGTCTCGAGAGTGACGACAACATGCTGCGTCTCGGCAGCTTGAAACACGAAGGTAAGGCCGCGAGTCTTGTGGCCCAACTCGGCAAAGACGCGTTCACGACGTTCAACATGGATTTGATCATCGTGACGAAGGCGGGCAAGAATCCGATTGAGGACCGAACACTCATCGGTACCACATCGCTCTTCCATCACGTCTATCGCAGTAAACAGCAGGGACAATATGGTGTTCTCGCCGATGCCGATCCGCTTCCCCCTGAGCCCGACACCCGCGGGTTCTTCCAGCGAGTCGTCGACGCGATCAACCCGACTGCCTCGGCGCAGATCGGTCCAAATCCTAATCCGAGCACTGCGCTTCAGCTATCCATCAAGCGGGGGCGGGAGAGCTTCTTTAACGAAACCTTTAACGGCAACGGCCGTACTTGCGGAACCTGCCACCGTGAAGATGGAAACCTGACCATCGATTCAGAATTCATCGATGATCTTCCGCCAAACGATCCGATTTTCGTCGCGGAGTTTATTCCGGCTCTTGCTAACAATTTCGAGAACCCGGTGCTCATGCGGAAGTTTGGGTTGATTCTCGAAAACCCGGACGGCTTCGACAATCTGCCGAGCAAGTTTGTCATGCGCGGTGTGCCGCACACTTTGGCGCTGTTGCAAAACACGTTGACTCCGGTATCTGCAGTTCCGGGCGCGACGCCACTTCCGGATGGCAGCATCCCGTCGCAAGACGGCACCACCAAGCCGCCCAATGAAAGAACAGGTTGGGGCGGTGACGGTGCTCCGGGAACGGGAACTCTGCGCGAGTTCATCATCGGCGCAATCGTGCAGCACTACCCGAAGACTTTGAACCGTACGGCGCCCGGCGATTTTCGTATGCCGACAACCGGCGAGCTTAACGATCTCGAAGCGTTTCAGAAGTCTCTGGGCCGCAGAGTGGATCTCGACCTGGCCGCGATGCAGCCGAAGATCAAGAACGAAGTTGCGCGGCGAGGACTCGTGATCTTCAACAATGGGGGATCCGTTGTGGGCCAACCGAATGAAGGAGCGGGCAAGTGTTTCTTCTGTCACCTCAATGCTGGTGGCAGCGACTTCTTCTTCCCCGGGCAGAATGCAAACTTCAATACGAACGTCGAGGGGCTACCTTCGCAGCCGGCAGATCTTGTCCCCGGACAACTTAATCCGCAGGACGGTGGCTTTGGCCGGCTAGGCGTCTCGCCGACGGGTGGCTTCGGCAACGGCTCGTTCAACACGCCGGTGCTGGTGGAAGCAGCAGACACCGGTCCGTTCTTCCATAACAACGCGATTGAGACCATCGAAGGCGCTGTCGATTTTTATAACAGCACTGCCTTCAACACTTCTCCAGGCTTTGGAGCAGCGATTGGTGGGATCAGGCTTGAAGCGACGGAGGTCGTCGCGGTCGCCGCTTTCCTGCGCGTCATCAACGTGTTGGAAAACGAGCGTTCAGCGAGGGACCTGATTAATCGCATCAAGATCTCGACCAGCCAGTCTCAGGCTCTGGAACTGGCAAATCTAGCGATGTCTGAAATCGATGATGCGATCCAGGTGCTCGAGGGTGGCGGGTTACACCCGAGTGCTCAGAAGGACTTTAAGAAGGCTCGCAAGAATGCCAAACAGGCAGGTGATGCAACGACTGTAAGTCAGAGAATCGCTGAGGCCAATATGGCGCTCGGTTTTCTAACCTCGGCAAAGGCCGACATCATCGACCCGTAAACCTGAAACAAACTTAACCGCGCGCAGGCGATGAGTAACATCCATCGCCTGCGTTTTTTCGTTTCAGAAAACTCACAGCGGTGAAAGTTTCGTGAGGATCTGAAGGGAACCTTTTCGGACCCCCGGACGCCTAAAATACGTTTAATCGTATGTGACGATCAGATTTCAGAAGGAGGTTGTGGTACTTCTACTCGCGATCACTGAGGGAATCTAGCGGCGGTTTTCGCGTTAGTACGACAAGCAGGAAACAATTGCCCAGAGGATTCTGGACCAGGCTTTGTGCATTGTTGTCAGTCTGTATTAACAGCTTCCTGCTGCTGTTAACAAGGCACGAAGTCTGGCCAGGCCCTTTATTCTCAGGTTCAAGTCTGGGCTTAAACTCAGCGGCATTCCCTTAAGCTACAGAATTGAACAACTCACCACTTAGTGCCGGCCTCGCCGGCAGGAGGTTTGTTATGTCTACTCAGATTTTTCAGTCCCCATCCCCAAACGGTCCTGTTCCAAGGAGCAACGGCTTGTCAGAAGAAACTCAACCCAACTACCCGAGAAGAGAGTACGTTCTGGAAGACTTCAGTCAGCAAGCAATTAACCGTGGGCAACAAGAGATCAACTACTTGATAACGGTTGCCGACGAGAAGATCGTCGAAGCTCTCAAGCAATTGAGTGCGGCGGTTGCGAAATTGGCTGCTTGCGGTCAAGTCGACCTGAGGGCGCTGGACCACGCAATAGGAGAGGTGTCCGAAGCCACTGAAAATATTGCGGGTCCATTTCCCCCGGGCTGTAATCCAACTGGCGGCCTACGTCTCAGTTAGTTTGCAACGATGAGCGATGGATCTGCGCAAACCTGCGGCAACAGCAAACGTGCGGTAGAGCCTTACTGCTCGGTAATCATTGTCACGTTACTGTCGTTAGTTCCTCGCATACAGGCGACTTGCTTGTAGTCAGGTGACAAGGCATATGCGTAGATCCGATCGCTGTTGAATTGCGTGAGTTGTTTCTTCCCTCCCGTGTCGAGATTGTAAGACCAGATGTTCGAGTATCCATTCTCATCCATTACATAACTTACCTCGCGGGTTGATAGCCATTGGATCCGTTGCCACTCTTGGTGCGGAATCTCAAACTGCCTAACTGGCTCGCCACCTTGAGCGGGAAAGAGAACCCCACCTTCAGAGCTTGAGTCGCGGTGATAGCGACCCGCGATGAATTGATTATCGGGTGAGTATGCCGGCAGACGATATCTCTCACCTATTTTTACCGGTTCGCCACCGTACATCGAGACTTTCCAAAGAGTTGCGAATGAATCAGTGACATTGTCATACGCCACCCAGCCATCGGAGGAGGGGGAAGGATAGTAGTTGCCGTCGGTAAAGGTCAGTTGTGTTAGCTCGCTGCCATCGTCCGCATTCATACTCAAGATATTGAAGCGTCCGTTAGGATTAGACGAGAAGAAGATCAAACGACCATCGCTTGAGGCCATCGGTGAGTAGTTGTCTCCGCTATGCGTAAGTTGGACTCGGTTAGAACCGTCGGGATCGATGCGCGAGATATTTAGTCTGTCCGGGGTCAACGACGAGAAGACGATCTTTCCTTTGCTGGTCCAAGTGAGCCCATAATAGAGACTGGCTCCCGATTCGACCTCAATCGCTTGCTGAGATCCGTCAATATTCGCAACCCAGATTTTCCAGGTGAGACTTGAACGTACAGTTACGATGTTGCCGCCGGCTATGCTGACTCCCGAGTAATTCTCGAGGTCAGGAGTTAGTTTCTGAACCGTTCCATCCGGAACACGGACCCGCCATAACTGGTAAGGCGACGCATCACGTTCCCGGGCGTTGACGATGAGGCTATTCGCGTCTTGCCAAGCCACTTGAAAGATTGTGAGCCACGATTGCTGTCCGAGGACCTGCTCACGCCCGCTTTTCACATCAAAGCCGACCAGGTTCATCTGATAGCTGGTGGTGCTGCCCCAACGACCGGCAGGACAGACAACCATATTGCCGTCAGGCGACCAGGCTGGACCATAGGTTGACAATTTCTGGCCCTTTACTCTGCTGCCTAGTGCTTGCTCGTTGGAGCCGTCGGTGTTTGCCAGCATCAACAAGTATTCACCGGCGGCTGGGTTATGGCGGACGAAAGCAAAACGATCACCTTGGGGAGAGAAGCTAATCGGACTATCGACGCCGGTTTTTACTTTTGTTGGGTTAGAGCCGGGCCACGCGAGCCGATAGAGAATGCCCGGGCTCGTCCCTTCTGTACGCGTGAAGTAGATATAGTCGTTGTCGCGCGAGAACGTAATTCCGAGATATTCCACGTCCTCCGGGGCAACGGCGAGAGTTGAAGCGGAGTTCGTAATGTTGGTTACGATCAGTTGTTGCTTCCCTTTTTGTCTTTCGGCATGGGCGACCCATTTACCATCGGGAGAAATCGCTGAGCAAACAGATGTTCCGTCGTTTGTCAGACGTTTGATTGTTAGCGCGGGAGCTGATTCGTTTTGAAGGAGGAAAAGCAGGAAGACTACGCTGCCGATGCCTGTGAAAAGCGCCACTCGCTTGTGAGTTCTAATCTCACCAAACAGAGAATCAGCAGTTAAGATGACTTGTGATTTGAATCGGGTAAATACCGTTGAACCAGCGCGGGCGCGTTGTTTGCCCACAACGGGTGTGTACATGACCGGCGCCGACTTCAGCGGGCCAACTGAAGCGGAATTATTCTCTGCATTGAGCTCGAGTTGCCGTTTAAGACTGCTCAGGTCGGAGATAAACTTCGATGTCGTTTGGTATCTTTCGTCGCAGTCCTTTTCCAGTGCCTTCTCAACAATCTCGCGATACTCAATCGGTAGTTCTTCAGGGAAGGTGAGTTGGGCCGGCTCTGTTTTGAGAATCGAAGCGACGGAATCATTACGCGATCGGGCTTCGAAAGGTGTGGAACCGGTCAACATCTCGTAAAGCACAACGCCAAGGCTCCAGATGTCTGTGCGCTCGTCTACCAGCTCTTCGCGCAATTGTTCCGGCGACATGTACTTCACCGTACCCATGAGCATGCGGGGTTCGGTTTTCACTATGGTTTGCGCTTCACCGGGTGGGCGTTGTTCCAGCATGCCTTCAGTGAGCTTCGCGAGGCCGAAGTCGACGACCTTTACGTAGCCGTCCGGGCGCAACATGATGTTTTCGGGTTTGATGTCGCGATGAACTATGCCGACCGCGTGTGCGCTGGCGAGCGCAGTGCCGACTTGAATGGTGATCTGTAAAGCTTCAAGAGGTTTGAGTGGACCATTGCCAAGGTGATCGCGAAGTGTCGCCCCCTGGATATATTCCATGGCGATGAAATGACGGCCCTGGTCCGTAATTCCAATTTCATGGATAACACATACGTTAGGATGGTTAAGAGCCGAAGCGGCGCGGGCTTCCTGTTCAAAACGAAGCACGCGGCGAGGATCGCTGGCGAACTCCTGGGAAATTAGTTTGAGCGCGATATTGCGGCCTAACTTCGCGTCGCGCGCAAGATAGATCTGGCCCATTCCACCAGCGCCCAGCGAGCAAAGGATTTCGTAACGCCCAACTCTTTGACCGGCAGCAAATTCGACTGCTTCACTGGCGAGCATGCCGGCAGCAAATTCGAATGCCGGAGAAGTTAAAAAGTTTTCGTTTCCGGCGTCAGCGGTAAGCAAAGCTTCCACTTCGTCGCGGATCGAAATATCGTCGCCACAAACTTCATCGAGAAAATCTGGGCGCTCGGCAGGAGGGCGTTCCTGAGCGGAGTGAAATATTTCTTTTATTCGTTGCCATCTTTCATGGGTGATCATGTCGATTCTTGAGGTTGTAGTTGCATGGTCGATGACTATAACGCGAGATCTGTCGCTCAAGTCCCTCAAGAAGGTCCGGCCGTTCTTGTTAGCTCTCTTTTCAGATAGGCTTTGGCAAGTTTCCACTCGCGTTCCACAGTCGCATGCGAGGTGCCCATTACTGCCGCAGTCTCCTTAATTGTGAGCCCGCCAAAAAACCTCAACTCCACAAGTTGTGCTTGATCCGGATCGATCTGTTCGAGCCCGTTCAAAGCATCGTGCAGCGCCAGTAGATCGGCGTCTGGTTGCGCGCCAAAAGCAGCGACGTTTCTGAGTGACACGCAGAATCGATCGCCGCCGCGTTTGGAGGCGTAATGGGCGCGCGCATGGTCGACGAGAATGCGTCGCATGAGTTGCGCAGCGACACCGAAAAACTGCGCCCTGTTTCGCCAGCTCATGCTGTGCTGCTCGGAAAACTTCAGAAAAAGCTCGTTTACTAAGGCCGTGGGTTGCAGGGTGTGTTCCCGGCGTTCGCGGCGAAGATAGGTGACTGCCAGCCGGTGAAGTTCGTCATAAACAACCGACACTAACTCATCGCGGGCTTGTTCCTCACCATTGCTCCATCTTCTAAGCAGTTGTGTGATGCCGTCGGACGAACGAGTCGCCATGCGCTTATCTCTTTCTGCCTGGGCGAAATCGTATCGAGAGTGCGTGAGAGGGCAAAACTGCAAGGTGCCCGGGTTGGCCGTGATTCTACCATGAAAATAACTGAGGCACTGTTTCGACGAATTACGCGTTTATGTGAAAACGAAGCAGCGAAACATGCTTCGTCGAAGCCCTAAGCGACTTTTTCGAGTCCCTCACCCCCGCCCCTTTTGAACGAAGCGGTAAGAGCCTCGCAAGGATTAACTCGAGGCCGCTTCGTTTCGTTGGGGTGCGCGACGGGCGGCCTAAGCAATTAGGCCGCCTTGGTCCATACGCGCTCAGTTAAACCGTTGCAGGTACTCCGGAGACTCGATGAAGTGTCCGATCAGGGTGGTGTAGCTGCCGGGAAACGTATTGATGAAGTCCAGATGAAAACTCAACCCACCTGGATCCGCCTCCCTCTGTAACGCGCAGCGGTAGAGTTGCCTGATGAACTCTTCGTTATACGCCTGTGAACCCACAGCGTTATCCCGAAGTATCGTGTGAGCATTGCGAAACTCGGGTGATTCCATGAACCCTCTCACGGTAGCCGCACGCCACACAATGAGACATGCTGCATCAGTACCGCAGGAATTGATGTTGTTCGTATGGAAATCCCACCCGCTCGCATCCGGCTGCCGGCGCATGAAGTCGTAATACTGCTGACGCACGAAGAACCGTGTCTCGTTAATCGGATTCGTGGCTGGCGCGGTAACGAAACCGGAATAGAGTAAGCGGTTGGGCGAACCGCTCCCAATGGAGCTGAGTCTGCCGAACGTCGCATTGTTAACGATCGCGCTACTGACGTTAGCGGGCGACGTCGCGGGATCGTTGGGACTGTTGACCGAAAACTGCTCGAGATATTGGGCCACGACGCCCGTCACATGCGGTGTGGCAGCGGACGTAAGCGAGAAGCCGTCTAGTCCCTGATCGCTGAGGTTGCTTGCCGTCGGGATAAACTGACCGTTACCTGCACCGGGCGCGAAGAGATCTAAAACCGAACCGAAACTCGTGTTAGTAGTGCGCGAGTCACTACTGGTCGTTGAGCCCACGGTAATGGCTGCTGCGAGATGAGCAGGTGAAGTGCAGCTTGCATTTACTTCTACGTCGCCGGCGCCAACAACCACAGTGACACCGCTGTTGATTAAGTTTTGTACGGCAGTATCAACCGAGGTAGTAGAGCAGGCATTGTTAATTGCGAGGCTGATGTTTGCCACCGCCGGCTTGATGTGATTTGCGGCGACGAAATTGAGACCGTTAATCAGGTCCTGTGAGTTTGCCCGTCGAGCCTGCTAACACGCGAACCGAATGCAGCAGGGAGTTCTTCGCAACACCAAAGGTTTTGCCGCCAATGACGCCGGCGACGAATGTGCCATGATTGAAACTGTCGAAACCGAAATTAGGATCGGATGAAGAGCGTGCGAAATCGTAAACGGCTGTCGCGCGCGTCCCGAATTCCTGTTGGGTGAGCCGAATGCCGGTATCTATGACATACACGTGCACGCCGGAGCCGACGCGGTTGTAATTATGGGCGCTGTCCAATGGTAGGTCGATCTGATCGATCCGGTCGAGGCCCCAGAAAGTAAACTGGTCAGTCACTATTGGTTGTTGCACGCCGGTCAGAACAACCTCACCAGCCTCTTCAACATATTCGACTCGCGCATCGCGGCTGAGCGCGATCGCTTGCGCCTCTGACGCTTGCAGCGCGAAACCCTTGAGCGCGTGTTCGTAGACATATTTGATTTGACCGCCGTGCGTGCGCGTCAGTTCATTGGCAACGGACTGCAGACTCGAGGGAGCGAGGTCGTTTCTGAAAACAACGATGTATTGGCCGGCAATCGCCTTCTTGAGCCGGCGCAATTTAGCTGCGGGCAAGTTTGTCGTGCTTTTGCTGGTAACAACAGACAGGGAAGGAAGCGCAATCGCGCACAGCACCACTGCGATCAGAAGAGCTAGACTTTTCTTCATAATAATCTCCTAATTGGTTGAGGTTTGAGCAGCGGAGGAGCGGCACTCTTATTTGAGAAAAACCGGGAAGCGGAAGTGAAATTACTCCTGCGGTACGCAGGCTGTCAATTAATTCGAATTGGACAATCGCTAGCTAGTCCTCTTTCGAGGCTTCCAATCAGTGGCCTTTACTTTTCTTGCAATTACGAGCACGGCTTGGCAAAGAAAAAGCCGCCGGAACACTTCCGGCGGCCTTCTCTTTAAGCGTGGCTCCGCAGGTAGGACTCGAACCTACAACCCTTCGGTTAACAGCCGAATGCTCTGCCATTGAGCTACTGCGGAATAAGCGCCCTCACATAGTTTCGAAACTATGTGCAGGGCGCGAAGGGGTTTTTATAACAAATGAGTTTGGGAGCGTCAACCGCCGTACGCCCTCCCCGCCGTACGCCTCCCAGTCTCCCCTCGCATTTTGCCAAACTTGCGCTGCATCAAAATCTGCGAGAATATCTCACGCCCTACTTGCTCGCAGTCAGGGTCTACTAAATCTTAGTTCGCCGCCAGAAAGGTCCCCATGGAACGACGTACAACTTCGTGGTATAGCCACAATTTAAACATGGAAATGCCCCTCGTGGCCTACGGACATGCGGGACCTCCGCTGTTGATGTTTCCTACCGCTGCTGCCGACTATCTCGAATACGAACGGTTCTACCTCGTCGATGCCATCAAGGAGTTTCTGGAGGCTGGGAAGCTGCGCGCTTATTCAATCAACAGCGTCAATCGTTACAGCTTGCTCAACGAACAAATGCCACCGCATCTCAAAGCTGAACTGCTCACGCGCTACGATCGGTATATCGTCGATGAAGTGCTGCCGCTGATTCGCAATGAGTGTGGCGATGGTGAGAGTCGTCCGATAACAACTGGTGCGAGTCTGGGAGCGTTTCTCTCCGCTAATAGTTACTTCAAACATCCCGATCTGTTTCGCGGGGTGATTGCGATGAGTGGCAGTTACGATGTGCGCGCCTATTTAAAGAACTATTACGACGACAACGTCTATTTCAACAACCCGGTTGATTATCTTTCCAACCTGAAGGACGACCTCTACCTGCCGCTGCTACAAAAGGCCGACGCGATTGTGATCCTGACGGGCCAGGGAAACTACGAAGCTCCCGAACGTAGTCGGACGCTTTCAGATATTCTCCACTCCAAAGGCATTCCGCACGTGTTGGATGTTTGGGGACTAGACGTGGACCACGACTGGCCGTGGTGGCGCAAGATGCTGCCGTATGCGTTAGGGAAGTTACTCGGGTAGCACTCGGCCGAAGCCGGGTGCGATCAAGCAGAATTTTCCGGCAGAAAACCGCGAATCTACGGTTCGCCGTCGCCTTTCTTTCCTTTCTTTTTCGCCGGCTCCGCTTCCCGCGGACGCGTTGCAGGTGGTGGAGGAGTCTCGACTTTCGGTGTTGAGACTTCCTGCTTCGGTTGTGGATTCGCCGGCGCAGTATCTTCCGCCTTCGGCGGTGGCGGTAACGTCATTTGTTCGAGCTTGGGTTCGGTTGTACCAGCCGGCAAGGTGCCTTCTTCTTCAGTGTCCTCTGCTTCCGCGGCCAGTTCGGCGCGTTCCGCCGCCAGTTCTCGTTGACGTTGCCGGAAGAGCTCTCTCATGTCTTCGGGCATTTCCGGCGCCTTCGGAAACTCTTCTTTCTCTTTGTCTTTCAAAAACGTCTTCATGAAGTCGACAAACATCGGCAGCGCGCCTTTGCCGCCGGTCATGTCGTTACCGAGTGGTTTTTTCTTTCCGGGATAACCCATCCACACGCCCGTGACGTAAGTCGGCGTGTAACCGATGAACCAAACGTCGGTGTGATCGTTGACCGTGCCAGTCTTACCGGCAACCGGATGCGGCAGCGAGTTCGCCGCCGTTGCAGTGCCGCCGGTAACTACGCCACGCATCATCGAAACCATCGTTAACGCGACGTATGAGTTCATCACTTTGTACGTTGTTCTTTCCCATTCCTCCAGCGCCGCGCCATCGCGGTCGAGCACCTTGCGAATCAAGTGTGGCTCAACACGAATGCCCTTGTTTGGGAAAGCGGAATACGCCGAGACCATCTGATCGAGCGGAACTTCGGTCGCGCCGAGCGCCGACGGCAGATAAGGAGACATCGGCACCTTGATACCAAAACGCCGCACCATCTGCGCGCCCGTTTGAATGCCCACGGTTTGCAGCAGGTGAACCGCCTGAATGTTCATCGACTTCGCGAGAGCGGTCTTCATCGGCAGATCACCCGAGCCCAGCGAGCCGTCGTAGTTGTGCGGTTGCCAGTCGCCGATCTTGATTGGCGCGCCACTCACGGGCGTTTCCGGAGTCATACCCCACTCAACTGCCGCCGAGTAAATGAATGGCTTGAACGCCGAACCGGTTTGACGATAAGCCTGTGTCGCGTTGTTGAACTTGTTGGTGTAGAAGTCGTAGCCGCCGACCATCGTGACGATCTCGCCGGTCTTGGCGTTGAGCGTCATCATCGCGCCCTGCACCGCGGGAACCTGCGAAAGCTCAACTTTCAAACGGCGATTTTTCTCGTCAACTTCTCTTACTTCAAACTCAGCGAGATGTCCGTTCTTGAACTCGTCTTTCGGTTGCCGTTTACCCCAGCCCATGTCGGCCGCGGTCAGCGTCGCGGTGAAGTTGCCGAAACGCACAGTTGCTTCGTTGCGCGCGCGATCGACTTTCATGATCAGGCCCATCAAGTGACGGCCTTCTTCATAGTCGTTGCCGTACCAGTCGGGGTGCTTGTAGTTGTTGAGCTCGGCTGCTGTCGCTGGCCCCTCGCCGTTGCTCACGGACGTCGGGATCATCGTGTAGCTCGAACGCCAACCTGTGTGCGTGCGATCGTAATTTCGCAAGCCCGCGCGCACGACCTCGTAAGCACGCTTTTGCGCTTCGACGTTGATCGTCGTGTAGACCGCAAGGCCGCCCTGGGCCACACGCGTCGTGTACTTATCTTCGAGCTCCTGGCGAATGTATTCGACCGGATAATCAAAAGGAGACGACTTGCGTTGTGACTGGTAGTAAGCGGTGTCGGCGAGTTGGATCGGTTTGCCTTTAGCGGCGTCGGCTTCAGCCTGCGTGACGAAACCGTTTTTCGCCATCAAGTCGAGCACCAGGTCGCGGCGTTCTTTTGCCTTCGCGGGATTTGACGTTGGCGAGTAATCGCTGGGTGCTTTCGGCACGCCGGCGAGCAGTGCTGCTTCCGCCAGTGTCAGATCTTTAGCCTGTTTGCCGAAGTAGGTTTCCGCGCCGGCTTCCATACCGTAAGCATTCGCGCCCAGAAACATGTGGTTGACGTACAACTCCATGATCTGGTTTTTGGTGTAGTAGCGTTCGATCTGAAGCGCGAGTACCCACTCGTTAAATTTGCGCGTGTAAGTTTGCTCTTTTGAAAGAAAAAGATTCTTGGTGAGTTGTTGCGTTAACGTGGAACCGCCTTCGACTTTGTCGGTTGTCAGGTTTTTCCACGCGGCGCCCATGATGCGAATGGGATCGATGCCGATGTGGTCGTAAAAGCGAACGTCCTCAACGGCGAGAATTGCATTTTTCAGAACCGGTGGAATCTCTTCGTACTTCAGCGGAATTCGTTTTTCGAGCGCAAACTCACCGATAACTGTTTGGCCGTCGTCCGCGTAGACGCGCGTGACCACGCTCGGCCGATAGGTTGCCAAAGCAGCGACTTCATTCGCAGCGCGCGAGTAGTTCAACTCATACGCCGCGATGATGCCGGTCAGTCCGCCGGCAGCGAGTGCCAGCAGGAGCACGGCCGGAAGCCAGAGCTTCGAGAGTAGGTGCCTGCGTTCGTCGGGTGGTGTATTGATAATTGCTGTGGGCGAGTATTTAGAACGATTTACAGCCATAAATATGATTTCCCCCAGGACAACTTGCCCCGGTTACGTCCGTACTGACAACGTGGCTAGCCACAGGAGAACCGGAAAAGTATAGCGCACTTGGGTTTACCAACTTAAGCGCCCCGTACAACTCTGGGGCCTCCCTTTGCGTCTTTGCATTCTGCGGGCGATAATGACCGTGCTTCGCCATGGGGGCGACAGGCTTCGACAGAAACCTGAACGATCGTCGCGATGCATGCCGGGCTCCCTTATGCAGCTCGTTAAAAAGTGTAAGGAAAAACAATTGCCAATAACAATGAATTGGCTCTCGCTGCCTAATTAGCACCGAGCGTCTCGCCGCAAGTTGCTCATGCGCGCGGAGGGAGATGTCACTTAGATGAGCTGGCCCGCTGCTTCGGTCCGTGGCAGTGGGCGAGATCAAAGTCGGGCTAGCTCGTGTCGAGGTCTTGTCGCTTCACTGACTCGACATCGAGCGAATTTTTGTCAGGTTCGCCTGGCAAGAAAGAGAAGCGACTAAGCATGTAGAGTCCTTCGGGGTTGGTTTTTGGATCCGAGTTCAATTCTCGGCGCCTCCACCATAAAGTTGAGCCTCACATAAGGTTAGGATTTGCGAATGACTACAACTACTCAACTCCTGACGGCCGAAGAGCTGATGCAGCTCGAAGGGCCAAATCGTCACGAACTTATTAAAGGAGAACTCCTCACGATGCCTCCTCCGCAGTTTGAACACGGGCGCGTCGTCGCCAACCTCATTGTGCTCTTAGGACCATACGTTAAAGCCAATAACTTGGGTTACATTTGCACCGAAGCAGGATACAAGCTCGAAACCAACCCAGACACAGTGCTTGGTCCGGATGTCTCTTTCGTTTCGCGCGAGCGGGTGGGCAACGTTCCAGACGGATATTACCCAGGAGCGCCGGATGTAGCTGTCGAGGTCCTTTCACCCAGTGACCGACCATCCAGAGTCGAGTGGAAGACACGGTTATGGATATCTCTCGGTGCAAAATCCGTCTGGGTTGTAAATCCCAAACACCGGACCGTTGAAGTCGTTCGGTCGGACGGTGTAAGAAGGCTCTTCCGCGATGCTGATGAACTTGTCGACGACACTGTACCGGGGTTTTGTGTCGCACTATCTGAAATCTTCAACTAGTCCATTTGGATCGCAACTTACCAATCGGGATCTTCGATAGCGGCGTCGGTGGATTAACTGTCTATCGTGCATTGCACGAACGGTTGCCGAATGAACGATTCGTCTATCTCGGCGACACTGCCCGGGTTCCCTACGGAACGAAATCTCTCGCGACAGTGGAACGCTACGCAGTCGAGAATTCGAAGTTTCTCGAGGCGCATGGAATCAAGTTACTCGTCGTCGCCTGCAATACGGCTTCCGCCTTGGCGCTGCCCGCGATCCGAAAAGCGATTAAGGTGCCGGTGATCGGCGTCATCGAACCGGGCTCGCGCGCGGCAGTTGAGGTAGCGCGCGGAGCAAACATCGGCGTGATCGCCACTGAAGCTACAGTCAACAGCGGCGCGTACTCCAAAGCCATCGCTGCATTTTGTAATGATTGCGACGTTGTCGAACGAGCTTGTCCACTCTTTGTCCCGCTGGCAGAGGAAGGCTGGGCGAACTCGGACGTCGTGCGGATCGTCGCGAAAGGTTATCTTGGTGACTTCAGCAAAGCATCAATTGGCGCACTCGTGCTTGGTTGCACTCACTACCCGATTCTTAAAGAGATCATTGCTGAAACTGTGGGAGAACAGATCCCGTTGATCGATTCAGGCGCCGCAACCGCCGCCGACGTCGAATCTTTACTGGAAAAGTCAGCATTGACACACGATGAACCACTCGGCCCGTACCAGGAGCGCCGCCTTTGTGACGATCTCGATCATTTTTATGTGACCGACGCAGCCGAAAGGTTTGCTAAAGTAGCTGAAAGATTCTTAGGAGCGGCTCCGTCAATTCTCGAGGCCGTAGAAATTTGGGGACATGATGAGCTTCGAACGCACTGACGACCGCGCATACGATGAGTTGCGGCCCGTGCAAATAACTCCCGGCTTCCTGTCTTATGCCGAAGGCTCGGTATTGATTGAGATGGGAAACACCCGCGTCGTTTGTGCCGCGTCACTTGAAGATCGTGTGCCGCCCTTCATGCGCAGTTCCGGACAGGGATGGCTCACCGCCGAGTACTCGATGTTGCCGCGTTCAACGCAAACGCGAACTTCACGCGAAACCGGACGCGGCGGTCCATCGGGCCGCACGCACGAAATTCAACGACTGATCGGCAGAAGCCTGCGCGCCGTTGCAGACATGAAAGTGCTGGGCGAACGCACGTTGACGATCGATTGCGACGTTTTACAAGCCGACGGCGGCACACGCACGGCCGCGATCACAGGCGCATACGTCGCCTTCGCTCTCGCCAGCAAACATCTCCTCAGGACCGGAAAGATCACCCGGCCGTTAACTACGCACCACGTCGCAGCAGTGAGCGTCGGCATCGTTGCCAACACGCCGCTTCTCGATCTGAAATACGATGAAGATTCGCGGGCGGAAGTCGACATGAACGTGGTCTGCACCAGCGACGGGCGGTTCATCGAGCTCCAAGGCACCGCCGAACGCGAGCCATTCAGCCGGGCGCAGATGGACGATCTGTTAGCCCTGGCCACACACGGAATCGAGCAATTGGTCAAGCTCCAGCAGGCTGTTATTAGTGCAGTGGCGAACGGGAAAGGTGTTTAGGGCATCCGAAGGAGTTGATATGAAACGTATCGTGACGTTCAGTTTGGTGTTGATAAGTTTGTTGGTGCAGGCAGCGTCGGCCCAACAGACTTACACGCACGACAAAGTCGAGTACACGTTCGACCTTCCTTCGCCGACCTGGCGCGCGATCGTGGAGCCCGACGCCGCGCACGAACATCCCGAGTTTGTATATGGCGACCGCCTCGACGGCTACCTGACAATTCGCAAAGAAGTGGTTGAAGCCGGCACGACTCCATCCGAGCTCGCGCGACGCGATCAGGATCTGAAACTCCGATTCCTGCCCGGTTTCGTTCAGGGCAAAGAAGAAAACTTCAACGGTCGTCTCGACGGCGTCACGATCTCCTACGAATACGTGCGCACCGGAAAAACAATGCTCGGACGCACCTACTATTTGCAGGTCGACAATCGAACCATCTACGCGCTGCGCTTCACGGGTTTACGCGACAAGTTGAGCCGGATTCGCAATCAAACAGACATCATCGCCCGCACGTTCAAGCTCAAATAGTGAAGCTGCAACTCGCCCGCGGATTAGCAATCAAGCCTTCGCGTATTCACGGCAAAGGCTGCTTCGCAACCATACCTTTTAAAAAGAAATACAAGATCGCTGAGTACACTGGCGAGAAGATCACCAACGCCGAGGCGCGGCGGCGTGCTCATCGACGCATGCTCAGGATCTGTGAGGTTAACAGTCGCTGGAGTTTGGACGGCAGCCGTGGCGGAAACGGCACTCACTACATCAATCACTCGTGCCGTCCGAATGCGTTCATGCAAATCCTGCACGATCACATTCTCTTCCGCGCCCTGCGAGATATTGAAGCCGGCGAAGAGATCACGATCGATTACGAACAGACGCTGCACTCAGATGACAAGCGCTGCATTTGTGGCGCCAGCGAGTGTCGCGGAACAATCAATCGCTGACAAGCTAAAGCTTGAACTCAAAACTTAAGAGGCTGAACTAAAAACTTAAAGTCGCGGCAACGTAAAGCTGAACTTCGAGCCGCGTCCTTCTTCAGAATCCAATTCCACGTTTCCGCCATGCTGCTCGACCACTTCGCGCACAAACGATAAACCCAGTCCAGTCGACTCTTCGTCTTTCTCCTGTCCTTCGCGAACGACGCGATAGAACTTGTCCCAAACACGCTCGCGTGATTCAGCAGGAATTCCGTAACCGCGATCCTCGACACAAACGCGCACCGTCTCCGCTTCAAGCGCCGTCGAGACGGTCACGGTCGTGCGCTCCGGACTGTACTTGATCGCGTTATGGACCAGATTCTTCACCGCCTGCGTGATCAAACTCTTGTCAGCGGCAACCGGCGGAATGCGATGTGCCGGATGGTCGATCAGTCGAATGCGTTTCTTTTTGGCGACCGGTTGTAAAGATGCGATCGTCTCGCGCACGACTTCATCCAACCGCAGCGGAATTTTCAAAACTTCCTGCTTGTCGCTCCGCTGCAACTGCGTAACCGAAAGGAAGGTATTGATCATACGCGACATGCGCTGTGATTCATTCGCGATGATCGAAACAAACTCTCGCGCCTGCGGCGGAATACTGTCGTCAACGGTCAACAGCTCGGCGAAACCATTAATGCTCGTTAACGGCGTCCGCAGTTCGTGTGACATCAGCGAAATCATGTCGCTCTTGAGTTTTTCATACTCTTTCGTTTGACTGAGATCTTCGACGTAAACCGCGATGCCGATCGGTTCGCCGATGCTGGCGTCCTGCTGATCGCGCAGCAGCGAGATGCGCAGTTTGAGTATCTGGTCTTTTTGATCGAAGTCGAGCTCGCCGGTGTAATCGATTCCGGTTTGCAACACTCGGCGTACGGCGATTTCAGGTTCATCGAAGATGCCGGTGCGAAAGTTGTTTAGTAAACCGATCAGGTCCAATTGTTGCGCGCGCTCCGGCGTGAGTCCCGCGTAACGAAGAATAGTCGGATTAGTCAACGCGATCGTGCCGTCGAGATAAGCGATTGCGACGCCGTCGTTGATGTGCGCAAGCGCTTTTGCTTCACAACGCTGTTCGACAGTGATCGCTTTGAGCACGTTCAAGGCGTCGAGTTTGCGACGGCTGCCTCGCTGCGAGAAGTAGTTGAACGACTTACTGCGCGCGGAGTTTTTGGCAAAGCTTTCTCGCTTGAGATTGCGAGCGAATTGCGAAGCAACCGCTTCGAGTAACAACTTGTCGTCTTTGTCGAGTTGTGCAGCCGGCCGGATCAAGAGCGCGCCCGCCGTCTCGCGTTCGTGAAGCAACGGCACGGCGACCGTCAACTGTTTAGCTTCTCCAACTGTTTGACTGACCAGCTTACCGCCGGCGGCAGCCTGTTCGCAGAGACTGACACCCTCCCGCCACACCGAATTGCGGCTCGCGTCCAGCGGCTGCTGCGTCGCGCCTTTGAAACGCGCGACCGCCTCAAATGAGTCCGACTCATCAACCTGAAAGACAATGGCCTCTTTCAAAGGCAGGAAAGTGTTGAGCAGTTTCAATCCGCTCATCAGTCGTTGGTGAGCGCCTGGACCAGAATCAGCGGCAGTGATTGGCGAACTGAAAAGCGTGTTCAGTAACTGACGATCGAGATGCCATAAACGATTGACTTGGACCAACAGCAGCGCCAGGCCGCCACTAAAGACGAGCGGCGTGATCGCGAGCTCGATCCCAAAGAAACGTGTGACAAACAGACTCGAACCGCACAGCACCGCGAGACTGAGGAGCAGGTAATGCCACGAACGGCGCAAGCCGAACCCATTGAGCGTGAGTCCCAACGCGACCGAGCATGCCGCCAGAACGATCGCTGAGACAGGCACTGGGCCAAGCAATAGTTCAACCGTTTCAACCGGTTCGAGGATCTTCGCGTGATAGAGCAGTTCAGGCACGACGCCAAAACGCCAGCCAAAATAGCCCGCGAGGCCCGCAAAAAGGCTGAGTGCGGTAGCAGAGATATAAGTCGTGATGGTTCTGGAGCGGATCAAGCTGGAACAAGGGGCCAGGAGCTAGAGGCGCGCCTGGAAGGAGTCTAAGATTCGTGGCCGGCCCGCCAAAGTCTGAAGCCACAGGGCGAATTATACAATGCCTGTCATTGTTAAATCTACGGTCAAGTTGGGGCGGCTTAGAGGCGTTTTAGTGCGGCGATCAGGGCGGGGAAGTCGTCTGGTGATACTGTGCGAAGGTCGAGCAGGACTTTGTCTTCGGAAATTCGAGCGACTACCGCCGGTGAAGATCTACGAAGTTGTTGCTCGAGTTCGGCCACGGATTTAGACGGATGAGTAACAGCGATCAGTACGGAACTGATTCTAGACGTGGGCGCCGCGCCTCCGCCGATGGCCGACTCGCCGGGCTCGAGCGCGAGATTGAGATCGGTCGGGCCAAGTTGTTCGAGCAGTGCTTTTGCGCGTTGCTCGATCTCGGCTGTGGTCAGCGAGAGCATTTGGAGCACCGGCACTTCGTCGAAGGCTTTATCGCGCTGATAAGCGGTGAGTGTCGCTTCGAGTGCGGCGAGCCGGAGTTTGTCGCTGCGCAACGCGCGATATAGCGGATGCTTGCGCAGTCGGTCGACGATCGCTCCTCTTCCTGCTATAAGTCCGGCCTGCGCTGATCCAAGCAGTTTGTCGCCACTAAACGAGATCACGTCTGCGCCACTCGCGACAATTTCGCTCACGGTCGGTTCATCAACCACGCCATAAGGGCTTAGATCGCTCAACAAACCTGAGCCGGCGTCTTCGTAGAGCGGCAAATCATTTTCGTGCGCTAGCGCCGCCAGCTCAGATAATTGCGGCGAGCTCACAAACCCGACAATGCGATAGTTCGACGGATGAACCCGCATGATCAAACGCGTGTTCAAGTTGATCGCGCTGCGATAATCTTCGACATGCGTGCGGTTGGTCGTGCCGACTTCAACCATGCGCGTGCCCGAACTGGCCATCACATCAGGTACGCGGAAGTCGCCGCCGATCTCGACCAGTTCGCCACGCGAAACGATCGTCTCACCGTCTCCGGCCAGAACGGTAAGAATCAATAACGCCGCCGCTGCACAGTTGTTAACAACCAGTGCGTCTTCGGCTCCGGTCAGATCTTTCAAAAGCGATTCGACCCGCGCGCCGCGTTTGCCGCGCGTTCCGGTGGCTACGTCGTATTCCAGATTGCAGTGACCCGCTGCCTCGTCGAGGGCCGCACGCGCCGCGCTCGAAAGCGGTGCCCGCCCGAGATTTGTGTGCAGCAACACGCCGGTGGCGTTAATTACCTTTTTGATTCCCGTTTCGCCTTCGCGTCTGGCGGTTTGCTCCATTCGCCGTAACGCTTCATCGAGGAGTAACTGTGGCGTATGGCCATTTTCAATGGGATTTTGTCGGATTGAAGAGCGAATCTCGGTCGTAACACTTCTCGCGATCGCAGTCACCCGTTTCAAGCCGAGCGATTCGCGGAGGCGGCGCGCCACGTCTGTGCGCAGCAGTTGGTCCACTGACGGCACGTGACGCAGGTTGGAAATTTCTATTTTCTTGCGCTCGGCCATGTGGGCATTATAGACTGCCTTGACTCGCGTTTGTCGTGCGCTTTGTCGTAAGAACGCGAACCCGCCCTAATTCACCTCGCTCCGGAGATCAATTTAAGTGGGACTACGCCAGAACAAGTTACTTCGTGCCAAATTAAACGTACAAGCCAAAAACAAGTTCTCAACCGGAGAAAACCAGCCGACACCAGACGAACAATTGACCCGTTTAGAGGACGACATTCGCCGCCTCCGAGTCGAGTTTGACATCTTCTTCAATGGCGCCGCGAAGCGTCCGCCTTACGATACCAAAGGCCGTGTCGAAACGTTGCTGAAACGCTTGGGTGACGACCGCACCCTGACGTACGCGCAGCGTTATCGCTACAACTCGCTCACGGCGCGCTATAACGCGTTTCGCGATCTGTGGCGCCGAACAATGCAGGGACGCGAAGAGGGCCGCGATCCTGCGTCGGCCGCTCGTGCCAATGCCAGGAAAGAAACCAAAATCGAGATTGAGCCGGTATCGATCAGTTGCCGCGACCCGCACAAGGAGATCGAGGTCGTTAAAAACCTCTACAGCTCCTTGATCGAGGCAAAGCAGAAGTGTGGTGAGCCGACGGAAGGCTTTTCCTTTCCGAAGTTTCACCGGCTGGTGGCCCAGAAAGCTGATGGACTGAAGGAAAAATCAGGTTGCGAGCGGGTTATGTTCTCGGTAAGCGTGGAAGACGGCCACGTGAGTTTCAAGGCCAAAGCGGATCGCTAAAAATTAAGGACTTCTCAGAAAGAGAAAAGGCGACCGGAATCGGTCGCCTTTTCTCTTGTGAGCTTACCGGACCCGTGACCGGAAGCAAGTCAGTGGCTTTGCTAAAGCAAGCCGGGGAGACACTACACCTTCGTTACTTTTTCAGCCTGTGGTCCCTTTGGGCCTTGGGTAACCTCAAACTCGACTTCCTGACCCTCTTCGAGAGTCTTGAAGCCGTCGCCCTGGATGGCGCTATAGTGAACGAAGATGTCCGAAGAGCCGGGCTGCTCGATAAAACCGTAGCCCTTCGAATTGTTAAACCACTTGACCTTACCGGTTATTCTAGACATAACAACGAATCCTCCTAACGATTCGGTAAAACGGACCGAAAGCCGCAAAGGCCTTCGAATCGACTGGTTAATGCTTGTGAGCCGGGTCGCGCCCTGACGTAGCGCTAGACGGAAACACACAACCAACAAAAAATGCATGATGAAAAGCGCGGGGAGCGCTATTTCAGCATGCACAGACTTACGGGGGCAAAACTAACAAAACTCATTGACGTAAAGCTTTTTTCGGGAATGCGGGACTTGGAACTGCCATCCCGGCATCGAAACGACGGCGAATATTAGGCGAATCTTTAGAAGCTGTCAAGCAAGAAGTTCAGGTAGCGGCAAAGCTAAGTTAAGCGAAGGCTCAGGTTAAGGGACACACCCTGTTTTATTTCATCTCGCCATACGGATGAATGGCCGGCTGGGCCGCCCTAATCGGACTCGTCTCCAGCAAATACTGCATCGGATTCACCGGCTGGTCATTGATCCTGACCTCGTAGTGCAGGTGTGGACCGGTCGAACGTCCCGTCGAACCGACTTTTCCCAGGAATTGCCCGCGCGAAACCGCCTGATTTGCTTCAACATCTATGTGCGAAAGGTGACCGTAGCGCGTGGTCAAGCCACCGCCGTGATCGACCACCACCAACTGCCCGTAACCATTCTGCCAGCCGACAAACGTGACCCGGCCACTCGCGCCCGAAACCACTGGGGCACCCCAAGCGGCTTCGATGTCCTGCCCGGAATGAAACTCATAACCCGCACCACCAAATGGATTCCGGCGTCCGCCAAACCCGCCCTCGAGTTTTCCGTTCACCGGCCAAATGGTCGGCGTGTAGCCGCGCTCACGCAACACGGCTTCATACTCACGCATGTCTTCTTCAAGCCGGCTCATTTTCGAGGTCAGGGTTGCGAGTCCCATCTCATCGAGCGGCAAAGCCGGACCGCCAGAACCTGGCAACGGACCGTGGTCAACCACCCCCGATTTCTCAGCCAGTTTGCGCGAAGTATCTTCAACTTTTTCGACGCGATTGTTTAGTTTCTCGAGTTCGACTCGCTGCCGTTCGTTTTCAGCTTTTAGGCGCTGGTTTTCGTACTCGGTGCGCAGGTGTGCGGCGTGTTGCGTCAATCCATAAAGACCGTAGCACAGTCCAACGGTGAGCAGTGCCGCAGCGGCAACTACGATCGTGACGACTTTCTTTTCAATGCGAATTCTTTGTACTCGAGCTCTGGATCGGGAAGTGTGGGCAATAATAAAAGCGTAAAACCGTTCGTCTCTGGCCATTTTGGGCTGCTCCTGTTGCGGCACGGTTAACACCGGGGGCTGCGCCAGCAACCGAAAGGCACAAACTCGCCAAATGCGATTTGCGCGAATTACGGGAAAGTTGTTGTTTTCTGAACCTACTTGAAGATTTGCAGCGGTTTGGATTGAAACCTCAAGGTCCCTCCGAGGAGAAATCCATCCGGCCGGTCCTGCAAAAGAGCCCTGACCCTATCACAGGGCTGTGAGGAGTTGCAACTTTGCAAGGAAAAAGCAAGCCACAGATTATGTAGAAACAATCTGGAGTTAAATCTCTTCGTACTCGCGTCGTTTGCGCGCGCGGTCATGGAAGATCGCCAGAACGATCATCACGAGCACGGCAACGAATACAACAACGATCGCGATCTTCAGCAGGGTAAGGAGAAACGCGACGAGTCCGATCAATTGTTTTAGCAGCGCCACGACCAGGAGGATCACTGCGATCAAGCCGCCGAGTCCACTCGCAACTTTAACAAGCCCACAACACATAAAGTTTTACCCCGTTTATGATGACCAGACCGATTATTTCGATCTCCGTTCGAACGGTAAAGGCGCCGCGTCCTTTCGTGCGAACTGAGTAGTTTCACCCGTGCGAAAATTGGCTGCGTCAGCCGGCCGCGTACCGGCAACAACTGACGGCGGCGGACGCCGCGAATCGAAACGCACGATTCGATCCGACGACTTGCTGCGGCGAATATAGTCAAACAACATGTAAGCGCCAAGCGCCACCAATGCGACTGGCAGTAATTCCTTGATCGGCAACGTCACTCTCAGCAAAGTGTGCAGCAGGAAAAGCGTGCCAATGATGATCAGTGTAGTGCCCCAGGCAAGCGGGTTTCCATAAAGACGGCGCGCAATCACATCGTCTTCCGCATCCGGGCTCAACCCCGCGCGCATCAACTGCGCCGTGCGGCAGGAATCGACCGCCGCAAACAACCACGTACCGATCACGCCGAGAATGAAGAAGTGCATTCCCTGCGTCACGACAGCCATCTGGAAAAAGCTGGCAAAGATTGCAAAGTGGACGATCGCTTTTGATGTTTGGCCGTTGTAAGCAGCGCCGAGTCCCGGCACAAACGAAAGCAGCGTCGCGACAAACGGGGAGCTTTTGCGCCGCAGAATGTTTGACGGGCTGGAGTGCGAATGCCGGAGCAATTCAACGCCGGCTACTATGCAATCCTGGCAAAACGGAAATCCGCGCACGCGATGATCGCACGCTGGACATAGCCACCGCGCGCATTGATTGCACTGAACCACCGCGGGATTCTTGGCATGGTAGCTACAGTACATCATCGTGATTTCCCTCACCGGTTCTTATGGCCGTTGTTGTCTGGCTTTGCGCCGCCGGCCGAATCCTTATGCTGATCGCCGTTCTGTTTCGGCGCCGGAGGCGGTGGCGGTGTTTGTTCGCGGTTATCGTTTGTTTCCTGCAGGCTTGCAGGCAGCATCTGCGACTGCGCACCCGTTCTTTCAGCGAGCGCCAGGCCCGCATCGTAGACGCCGCTGATCGAACCATCCGCCGAAACTGTGTTGGTTAACACGAGCACGGCAACCAGGATCATCGTGGCGACGCTGGCGAGCTGTGGAGTGATGATTGGATCCAGCCACAACCGGAAACGCGAAGCAGCGCGCGCGGTCCACGGAGCTTTGATCTCCTGTGGAGTTGAAGTGCCCAAAGTCGCTTGCATGATCTTCTCATGCAGACCGGCGGGCAATGGTTTCTCTTCGGAGATGTAGGTGTAGCACGCGCCGATCGAGCGCACGACTTCACCGGGAAGTTCAGTGCAACGCTCACACAGCGCAGCGTGACGTTCCCAGCGATGATAAAGATTCGCGGGCAGGAAACCGTCGAGGTAGTCCGTCAGGAATTCCTCAAACTCTTCGCAGGTCATCGCGGTTTCGGGAACGGTTTTCAGAAGAATGCGTGCGTCGAGATCACGAGAGGGCGGTGGGACCGCTGCAACACGACACGCCGCAACAGTGGTTTTCACTGCCGAAAGGGTCTCATGACAAAGCGGGCACTTCATCGCGTGCTCCGCCATCTGCCGATTGGTTTCAGGACCGACTACGCCCTCAATGTAATCGGTCAATAGGGTTTCAAAATCCACACAATGCATCACGTTAATCTTTCCTGCCGCTGCTGTTAACTTCCGTCCCCTCGTTTACACTTCGCTCATCGCAACTACTTTCATCCGCCGGAGGATCTTGGCTAACTCAATCCGGCCCCGGTTAATACGGGACTTGACCGTCCCTTCGGGTATTTTCAAAAGATCCACTATCTCCTGATAGCTGAGCTCTTCAATGTCTCTCAAAATCACGCACGTGCGCAGATCCGGCGAGAGCTTGTCGATGCCCGCCTGAACTTGCGCACCGAGTTCGCGACGTTCCATTTCCGTCTGCACCGAATTGGTTCGCGTGTGCAGGTGATAACTGTGGTCGGCGAGGTCGTCGGCCTGGTTATCGTGCGGCGTGCGCTGGCGTTTGCGGTAGTCGTCGATAATCAGATTACGCGCGAGTCGCATCAGCCAGTTTTGCAGGTCGCCCTGCTTCGGGTCGTATTGATCTAAAGAGCGATAGACTCTGACGAACACTTCCTGCGTCAGGTCCTCCGCGGTGTCAGCGCGAGAGGTAAAACGGTAAGCGAGGTTATAAATGCGCCGGGAATAGGTCTGAACGATCTCTTCCCACGCCGCACCGTCGCCCGCGCGACACCTGCGAACCAGCTCGGCTCCTTCGCTGACTGCCAAAGCTTTTACAGCCCCCACCGTATCTTCTCCAGGTACCTGTGCTTCGGGAACTCCGTCAAAGGCCGCGAACCTGTTGACAAGAGCCGTTTACGACAGGCGTTAAACTAAAGTTCCCGTTCAGACTTTATCCGAAAAATTCGTGTTCGAACAGCTTGTAACCACGAATCATACGGATGACATTGGATTGGCATTCTTGCCCAGACTCGTCCGGTGTAGTAGGCTCTCGGGCCGACCCAACATGTTGTGGTTTCGCTCGAACGAGAGTTGAAGACCAAAGGCTATCGCAAATACATCGAGTTTGCAGTGCTCTGCCTGCTGGCAGCGGCGTTGCTCTGGTGGTTTGGCCGGAATCTCGACTGGCGTGAAGTGCGTTACGCAGTGGGCACCGCCGATCCGCTACTGCTCGTGATTGCCGTCGTAATGATCTCATCGGCCTATCTCGTTCGGGCTTTCCGTTGGGGCGCTCTGCTGAAACCACTCAGCGCGGCGCGATTAAGCGACCTTTTTACGGCAACCGCCATCGGTTTCAGCGCTGTCTTTCTACTAGGCAGGACTGGCGAAGTGGTCAGACCGGTTGTCCTGCCGATGCGCGACCCGCGCGTCAGGCCGAGCGCGACGTTCGTTACGATCTTCATCGAGCGCATCTATGATTCCGTGGCCGTCGCGCTGCTGTTTGCTGTCAATCTTATCTGGTTCGTGCCGCCGGTGGCGTTTGAAATCTCGTTCAGCCGCGTGCGCATCGTCGGATTCGCACTTTTAGGCTGCATCATTCTCGGCATCATTTTTCTGATCTGGTTCAGAAAGAACTCGGCCTGGCTGCTCGACGCGCTCAACCGGCTGTTCGCTCGTTGGCGATTCATTCCGCAGCGTTTGGCAAAACTTGTAACCGGCCTTCTCGAACAGTTGTCGAGTGCGTTGCGGGTTCTGGTGAACGTGAGGGAACTGGCGGAAACCGTCGGCTGGACTGTCCTGCTTTGGCTTGGTATCGGCGGCGCAAACCTGTTAGTGCTGCGAGCCTTTCACCTCGACGTTGGCGTAGCTGAAACGATCTTCGTCCTGGGCTGGTCCATGCTCGGATCGCTGGTGCCGACTCCCGGCGGAGCCGCCGGCGCCTTTCACGCTGCGACAGCGGCCGCGCTGTTGTTTCTCGGCGTCAAAAAAGAGACCGCCGCCGCGCTCTCGATCGTGTTACACCTCGTCGACTTTGGCCCAGCAGTTTTATTCGGACTTTTTTATTTCATTCGCGGCGACTTGAGCATTTCACGATTACGAACCTTGATCTCGCCTGCAAACGCGGAGGGTTAAATATGAAATGTCCTTTCTGTGCATACCTCGAAGACAAAGTGGTCGACTCACGCGAGTCGCGCGAAGGCGACGCCATTCGCCGGCGGCGCGAGTGTCTTCGTTGTGAGCGGCGCTTTACGTCTTACGAGCGTATCGACGAAATACCTTACATGGTGGTCAAGAAAGATGGCCGCCGCGAAACTTTCGATCGCAACAAAGTCATGGCTGGCTTGTTGCGAGCTTGTGAAAAACGTCCGGTAGCATCGGCCAAGCTCGAAAGCATTGTGAATGGAATCGAAAAATATGTGCAGGAATCACCCGAACGCGAGCGGCCTACAAGTAAGATTGGAGAGATGATTATGCGCCGCTTGAAAGAACTCGACAAAGTCGCCTATGTTCGCTTTGCATCGGTCTATCTAGAGTTTGAGGACGTGTCGGAGTTTATGACGGAGCTCAAGCAATTGGTGCAAAAACGGCGGTAAAGATGCCCATGATCAAACCTATACGAGCAACGGGATTAGAACGACTTGAGTTACAGCGTCTGCGCGATCGCGTGGGCCGTCTCTACGTGGCGCTGGAAGAGGCGACTGAAGCCGAGAATCCGCTGGCTTCGGGCGCGTGGGCGCCGCCCGTGGACCTGTGCGAAACGGAAGACAAGATCAGTATTCGAGTTGAGTTGCCGGGCGTGAGCGCCGAACAGATAAAGATTGGTCTGACGAATACGAAGTTAAGAATCTGGGGCGAGAAAAAACGCAGACAGGCACGGCGGCGAATCATTTCGTATCTATGCTCGGAACGCAGTTATGGCAAGTTCAACCGCGTGGTGCGGTTGCGTTGGACCATCTGTGTGCGCAACGCTTCGGCGGAGTTAAAAGACGGCATGCTTTATATCTATCTCCCGAAGATTGAAGATCGCCGCGGTTCGGAAGTAATTGTTACAGTCAAGGATGCGAGTACGGAGTAGGGATATTTAATATGGCAATAGTAAAAGACGCAGAGTTTACGGAAGCAATCGAAACCACGGATAACGATCAGCAGTTACAAATTCCGAGTGAACTGCCGGTACTGCCTTTGCGCGACATCGTGATCTACCCGTTCATGATCGTGCCTTTATTCGTATCGCGCGAGAAATCAATTCGCGCGGTGGACGAGGCTCTCGGTGAGAACCGGATGATTCTGCTCGCCTCGCAGAAAGACCTCGATAAAGAAGAGCCGACGGCAGAAGATCTTTATTCGGTCGGCACAGCGGCGGTGATCATGCGCATGTTGAAACTGCCGGATGGCCGCATTCGCATTCTGGTCCAGGGATTGGCCCGCGCGCACATCGAATCGGTTGATGCGACTGGTGAGTATCTGCGTTCGCGAGTGAGCGTGATGCAGGAAGTGCTGCCGCCGGAGCGTTCGCTGGAAGTTGAAGCGCTCGTGCGTAACGTGCGCGCGTCGATGGAGAAGGCGATCAATCTTGGCAAGAACATCTCGCCGGAAGTGATGGCGATCATCGCGAATCTCGACGATGCGGGACGGCTCGCGGATCTCTCCGCTTCGAATCTCGAACTGAAAGTCGAAGACGCACAGTCCGTCCTCGACATCGCCGATACCACGGCGCGTCTCCGCCGCGTCAACGATCTGCTAAACAAAGAAATCGAAGTCCTGACAGTCCAGCAGGAGATCAACACGCAGGCCCGCGCGGACATCGATCGTTCTCAGCGCGAGTTTTACCTGCGTCAGCAACTCAAAGCGATTCAAAGCGAACTCGGCGAAGGAAACGAGCTTGCCGAAGAGATCGCCCAGTTCAAAGAGAAGATCGAAACCGCGAAGATGCCGAAACCCGCCGAGGAAGAAGCACTGCGGCAACTCAAGAAACTCGAACGCATGCATCCCGACGCAGCCGAAACCGCCACGCTGCGCAACTGGATGGAGATTATGACCGATCTGCCGTGGTCGCGTGCCTCGGTCGACAATCTGGATTTGAAAAAGGCGGAGCAAGTGCTCAATGAAGATCACTACGGTCTCGAGAAAGTAAAGGACCGCATTATCGAAGCGCTCGCCGTGCGTAAGTTAAAAGAGAAACCAAAAGGGCCGATTCTGTGTCTCGTTGGCCCTCCAGGCGTCGGCAAAACCTCGCTGGGAAGATCGATCGCACGCGCACTGGATCGAAAATTCGTGCGGCTTTCGCTGGGCGGCGTTCACGACGAAGCGGAGATTCGCGGCCATCGCCGAACCTACGTCGGTGCGATGCCCGGCCGCATCATTCAAGCGGTGCAACAAGCTGGGACCAACAATCCGCTGATCATGCTCGACGAGATCGATAAAGTCGGCGCCGACTTCCGCGGCGATCCGTCGTCAGCATTGCTCGAAGTGCTCGATCCAGAACAGAACAATAGTTTCCGCGACAACTATCTCGGCGTGACGTTTGATCTTTCAAACGTGATCTTCATGACGACCGCGAACGTGCTCGACACGATTCAGCCCGCGTTGCGCGACCGCATGGAAGTCATCCGTATCGCGGGTTACACCGAAGAAGAGAAGCGCGAAATTGCAATTAGACATCTGCTGCCGAAACAGATGGAAGAAAACGGCATCACGTCGCGCGATCTCCACGTTTCAAAGACGGCTCTGACGACGATCATTCAGCAGTACACGCAGGAAGCCGGTCTACGGCAACTCGAACGCGAAATCGGGCGGATCTGTCGCAAGGTCGCGCGCAAGATTGCTGAAGGCCACAAGGGCAGCATTCGCGTTTCACTGAAAAACGTTCACGAGTTTCTCGGCGCGCCGAAGATCATTCCCGAGGAGATTCTCAAGAAAGATCAGATCGGAGTCGCAACCGGTTTGGCGTGGACCGCGGTTGGCGGCGACATACTCTTTATTGAAGCGCTGAAGATGAAAGGCAAAGGCAATCTCGTCCTGACCGGACAACTCGGCGACGTGATGCGCGAGTCGGCACAGGCGGCTTATTCCTACGCGAAGTCGCGCGCGAGAGAACTCGACATCGCTGAAGAGGATTTCAGTAACTACGATCTGCACATTCACATTCCGGAAGGCGCGATTCCCAAAGACGGTCCGTCAGCGGGAATCACACTCGCAACCGCGATGGTCTCGGTGCTATCAACACGTCCCGTGCGCAAAGACGTGGCGATGACGGGCGAGATCACGTTGCGCGGAAACGTTTTGCCGATCGGTGGGGTGAAAGAAAAAGTGCTCGCCGCGCGGCGAGCTCGAGTGACGACGATAATTCTGCCGCAGCAGAACCGCCGGGATCTTGATGAAGTGCCGAAAGAGCCGTTCAAGGATATTCGCTTTGTTTTTGTTGATAATATGCGGCAGGTTTTTCGTGAAGCATTGGGCGAAAAAGTGATTCCGCCGGTGTCTTCCGGCCCGCGGCCGCAGCGAATGCCGCAGGCTGCGAGCCCGCGGACAGCCTGAGTGGATGGATAGCTCCGCATGAAGTGTGGTACAACCTGACGCGCCGGTGGTGAATCACAGTCAACGCTTCGATTGATTCGCCCCCGGCAATAAAGACCCGTTAGTCCAATCAGCATTTAAGGAGTTTTGATGAGTTTTACAAGACGTAGCTACGTTTTCGCCTCTTTTGCTGTCCTGAGCTTTGTTTTCATCACTTCAATTACCGCTGTTGCCCAGCAATCGGACGTCAAGATCAAGAACTTCGGCCAGATGGACGATCGCTTTTATCGAGGCGGTCAGCCGAAAGAGGAAGATTACAAACAGTTAGCTGCGATTGGCATCAAGACCATCATCGATCTCCGCGACGATCCCCAGGGTTATGAGAAGCGCGAGGCTGAAGCCGCGGGAATGCGCTATGTGAACATTCCGATGAGCGACAAGGACTATCCCGAAACTGCGGCGATCGATCAGTTTCTGAAACTCGTCGACGATCCCTCAACCGGCAAATTCTTCGTTCACTGCGCGGGCGGACGTCATCGCACCGGCGTCATCGGTGCCGTTTACCGCTTCAATCAAAACAACTGGAACTACGACCAGGTCTACGCCGAGATGAAGAAGTTTGACTTCTACACTCGCTGGGGACACGGCAACATGAAGAAGTTTGTGCAGGACTACGCAGCCAGCCGCAACGCGACTGCCGCCGCTGCTGCCGGCGCCGCCACGATAACCACCACTGTCAACCAGAAGTAAGAACGACGACCTTAGAGCTTTGTGCTTTGAACTTTGTTCTCTGGCTTACGGGGCACATGAGTCCCGCGGGTTACGAACACAAAGATCAAAGCACAAAGCTCTAAGTTCTACTGGTACAGGTACGAATAGCTCTTCTTCTGATTCCACTCAATGCCGTCGACATTCTGGCCATCCAGCGCCAGAATGTCGGCACTGAGCTCGTCAGTGCTCACCGTCGGACTCACGTCAACTGAATAAGAAATACTGCCCGGCGATTCTTCTGTAGCTTCGCGATCCACGGCCCGCAATTCTTTATCGAATCCGTGTTTTCTGAATATCTCGCGCAACGCGCGCTGCGTTGACACGACGTCCTTCGTGATCACTTTCAACTCCATCGACCGAAACACCTGTTCCGGTTCACGCCACTCCAGAATCCAAAGCGCTATTAACGAGAACACCGCCAGCGCGATTCCTAAATCCCAACGACCGACACCTGAGGCGAGCCCGAGCGCCATGCAGATTAGTAACACCGTCACTTCTTTGGGATCGCGAATGTTCGTGCGGAAGCGAACCAGCGAAACGGCCGCGAAAATACCAAAAGCGCGCGCCGCGTTGTCGCCCACGATGATCATCAATGCCGCGGCCACGATCGCCAGCAGAATCTGCGTTTGCGAAACGTAAGGATTACGTTTGAGAACGAGAAGCTTTCGGCGCGGACGATAAGCCAACGCCGTGCCGAGCAACGCCGCCAGCAAAAGCCGCAGCGTTATGCGTCCGAGACTCTCGGCCCATGACTCACCACGAACGTTAGCCTCGCCATTGCGCGTGCCCATCAGATGGTCGAGAAAGGTCTCGTTCCCGGCCGGCGTCGGAGTTGGCGTCGCTCGCGATAGTGGCTCTCGTTCTGCCGCACCCGGCTGTTGGACCTGGCTGTATTCAGGCGCCGTTCCTCGATTGCCGACGAAGTAAACAGCCAGCGCGCTGACCAAAAGCACACCCACAAAAACAACCAGCAGAGTAATGACTTCTTTTTTTCTCTGCGGCTTCATTCGTCGTTACCGATCTGAATGTTCGGCCGCAGACTTACCAACTCGCTCGTTCGCGTGCGTACAGCGCGCGTCAATAGATCAACTTGAGCCGGTGTGTAATTCGCCGCGCGGAACGCGTCTCTGACTTGTTGATCGCTTAGTTGAGATAGCAAACCGCCCATCCAAACCGCATCGTCAACGGTGATGTCCTTCATCAACCCGCGATTCTTGCCGCCGAAGTGCAGCACGACTCGATTGCCTTTAACCTTCTCGAGAAACTCTGATTTCGCGTAGTTCGTTGGGTTGTTTCGGCTGCGTGTGAGACGCCAGAAGATCGGCGTCGTACTCGCGTGACCAAAGGTAGCGCCGAGGTCGCTGATGATGTAGCGAAGTTCGTTGCCATGATCTGTCGGCACCTGGACGATCACATTGTTTGAGTCTTTCAGGTCCCAGTTGTTGATCAGCGCCATCATGATCTTCAGCCCCTGGTACTCCGGCGTTCTCACGAAACGATTTTGTTTCCACTTCCACTCGCCAACGCGATCCCACTCTTGTGGCCGCGCTTCAAAACGCACGTTCGTAAACGTACCTTTTCCCGGAATCGTGACGCGCGGTACGAGATAGTTGACTTCAGTCAAATAACCAACGCCCCACAGCAGTCTGATCGCAGACGTCTCTGACTGTGCCTCTTTGCCGATCTTTACTACCCACTCGCGGCCCGAGCCGTCGCGCACGCGATACTTCTTCGAATAACCGCCCTTTTCTTCCTTGATGAACGTGATACGCCGCAGGTCGGGGCGCATAGCCGTGCCCCCTGGGCCAAGATAAAGGTCGCGCGATCCGATGTCGGTTGGCTGTTGCCAAAGTATCGGCGTGCCGGTTGGCGTCTTTTTCTTTTTCGTTTTGGCTAGACTGGTTTCTATGGATGGAATCAACAACACGATCAGCACGAGGATCGCGATGCGCGCTCTCTTCACACTATTCATTTTTAAAAACTCCGGATGCGTTAAGTTGTTAGTCGCTGCCGGGGCGTCCGATAAAGTAATCCTGACTGCTGAAGGGTTCGGAATCGGTTAGTACAGGGGTATAACGCCCGTCGGGTTGGAGCTCGCGGGCCTTGGTGTTGTCGGTGAGGTAGGTGTCCAGCAGGACATCTCGGAGGTATCGTTTCGCTTTTGGATCGGAAACTGGAGCAACCACTTCGATCCGGTGTTTGAGATTACGCGTCATCCAATCGGAGCTGCCGATGTAGACTTCTTCATCGCCGCCGTTTGCAAACCAAAAGACGCGGCTGTGCTCGAGAAAACGGCCGACAATGCTGCGCACGCGAATGTTTTCCGACAGGCCGGGAATGCCCGGGCGCAAAATACAGATGCCGCGTACGATCAGATCTACTTCCACACCCGCGCGTGAAACTTCGTAAAGTTTCTCAACGATCTGAAGATCGGCGAGACGATTAAACTTCGCAATCACGCGCGCCGGACGGCCCGAGCGTTTGTGTTCGATCTCGCGATCGAGCAACGCGTTGAATTTGTCGCGCAGCTCAACCGGCGCGACCATCAACTTGCGATAGTGACGCTGTTCGGAGAAACCGGTTAGGTAATTAAACAGCTCTGTAGCGTCGCGTCCGATTTCGTCTTCAACAGTGAACAGACCGAGATCCGTGTAAACGCATGAAGTGGTCGGATTGTAGTTGCCGGATGCGATGTGCACGTAACGCCTTAGTGCATCGCCTTCACGGCGTACGACGAGCGTCAACTTGCCGTGAATTTTCAGACCGACGACACCGTAGACCACGTGAACTCCGGCTTCGTCGAGTTTTTGCGCCCAATCGATGTTGTGCTGCTCGTCGAACCGCGCTTTGAGTTCGATTAGCGCAGTGACCTGTTTGCCTTCTTCGCTGGCACGGATCAGCGCCGGCGGAATAGGGGAGTCAGGACCAGTGCGATAGAGACAGATCTTGATTGCCAGGACGTCCGGATCGTCTACGGCCTGGTTAATAAACTCCGTTACGCATTCGTACGAGTCGTACGGATGATGCAGCATTCGATCGCCTTCTTTGATCGCGTCGAAGATGCTCTTGTGCTCCTGGAACCACGCCGGAACTTTTGGTGTAAACGGCGCGTCTTTCAAATCAGGCCGATCGAGATCGAAGAGCGACATCAGGTCCTGAATGTTCTGCGGACCGTCGAACTTATAAACATCGTCTTCGTCGAGATTGAGAGATGACGTCAGGTATTCGATCATCTCGTCAGGCATGTCTGCCGATACTTCGAGACGTACAGGCATACCAAAGCGCCGCTGTCGCAGTTCCTGCTTGATCGCGCTCAGGAGGTCTTGCGCTTCTTCTTCGCGGATATCAATATCGGCATCGCGTGTGACGCGGAAGAAATGGCACTTGCCTGGCACCATCTGCGGAAAGAGCGCCTGAATGTTTGCCTCGATGATCTCTTCCACCAAAACAAAGCGGCAACTCGACGCGGCCACTGGCACTAGACGCGGTAACACCGACGGCACCTTGATCCGCACAAACCTCCGCTCGGTCAGTTTTCGTGAGGTGATCAGCTTCATGTTCTTCGGCGGATCGACCATCAGACCGATGTTGACGCTGAGTGGCGAGATGTATGGAAATGGATGACTCGGATCGACGGCCAGCGGAGTAAGAACCGGAAAGATCTTCTCCGTGAAGTATTCTTCGAGTCGTTCCTGTTCGTGACGTGAAAGTGAATCGTAACGGACGAGAGAAACTCCCGTTTCTTCCAGTTTCGGCAATATATCGTCGCGCAAGCATCTTGCTTGCTCCGCAATTAGCGCCAGCACTCGTTCGCGGGATTTTGCGAGTTGCTGTGCCGGCATCAATCCGTCGGGCGAAACGTCGACTTCATGCTCCATTTCCTCCTTCAACCCCGAAACGCGAATCATGAAATACTCATCGAGGTTTGAAGAGAAGATCGAAAGAAACTTCAATCTCTCGAGCAGCGGATTCCGCTCGTCGAGCGCTTCTTCAAGCACCCGGCCATGAAACTCCAGCAGGCTTAGCTCGCGATTAAAGAAAAGTTCTGATCGGGATCGGGGTGCAACTTCAATCGGCCTGGTGAATTCGTGGACCGTTGATTCTCTCTTAACGACTGTAGACATAATTTTTCTGTATTAAACCAATCAAAATTGAGAGAGTCTTAAATTTGGGAAGCTAGCTATTCCCGCTCGAAGGTTGGCAACCCTTGTTCCAACGGGTAGTACGAAGGCTCGATCGCGGTATTAGTTGGATTTTTAGAGGTTAACCGTTTTGTTACGAAATGAATTCGACCTTGTACTGTATGGAAACAATGCTCGGCTTGAGTTCATTCCCAGTGATTTTTTGCAACGCGACGGACGGTAACGGCGTTTAGTTCACCGTGCCTTTTACCGCTGGACCAGGCGCAACCCTGTTAGAGGAGTAAGGCATCTTTACCGTCACGGGATCGCGATGGTCCTGATTTTGGTGGAAAAGTTTACCAATTAAGAGTTTGTTTCATTTCAGGGTGAAGTTTGACACCCCAAAAAATCGTGTGGTAACCTCGCGAAGTGATTTGGCTCCAACGGTGAGTCCAGCAGTATTCAAATCATAGAGGAGCCGAAAGATACCGCACAGAACCCGTGAATTGTTGCCGATGTGACTTTCCTCCGAGATAGTCGCAAAAGGATTAGCATCACCTTCGAAGGAGTACGACGATTGATGTCAGCGAGCTTCCCTCGTTTGATGGCCCGTGTGGCTTTACTAACGGCGCTCGTCGCTACCGCGGCAAGCAGTTACGCACAGATTCCCGCGGCTTCATCTGCCCGTTCCATACCAACTGAGGTCGAACAATCAGAAGCACGCGTTGCGCAGATCATCGCGCGCGCCGAGGACCACTTCCGTAAAGGCAAGCTGAATCTCGAAGACCGCAAGCGCGAACAGGCTCGCGAAGAGTTCGACAAAGCAGTTGATTCAATTCTCGAATCCGGTTTCGACGTTCGGGCCAGTCAGAAATTGCAGACGTATTATCTCGAGCTGGTTGAGCGAATCTATCGCGAAGAAGTTCCGCTACAGCAACCTATAAACACCAACACCACGTTGGTCGCGCAAAACAACCAGCCGCAGGAACCGGCAGCGCAGAAAGCTGCGCCACCACAGGTCGGCTTTCGCGATCAGAAGTTTGAGCCGTCGCCGCTTGATGAACTCAGCAAGCTGGTGCTGACCGAACGCGAGAAAGAGGTTTCCGGTGAAGACCTGCTCGCTTTGGAACAGTCGCAGAAGAACGTCAACTTTTCTTTCACGCTCAATCCATTAATTCAGCAATACATTAACTACTATCAGGGACCACGCGGCCGCTCGACGATGGAAAATGGCTTGCGCCGCTCCGGTCAGTACATGAAGCTTGCGCGCCAGATCTTCGCGCAGGAAGGCGTGCCGCTCGACGTCACTTGGCTGGGCCAGGTTGAGAGCGCTTGGAAACCAAGAGCAGTTTCGTGGGCCGCGGCTTCGGGGCTGTGGCAGTTCATTCCGAGCACCGGCCGCATGTACGGTCTGCGCCAGAATGCCTATATTGACGAGCGCAATAGTTACGAGCAAGCGACTCGCGCATCAGCTCGTCACTTGAAGGATCTCGCGAACCGTTACAACGGTAACTGGGAACTCGCGATGGCGGCCTACAACACGGGCGCCGGCAATATCGATCGCGCGATCTCACGCGCGGGCACTGCAAACTTCTGGATGATTTATCCCTACATCGCGCAGGAAACACGTAACTACGTGCCGAACATCCTCGCGGTGATCCTGATTGCGAAGAATCCTGAGAAGTATGGATTCAAAGGCATCAAGCAGGAAGCGCCGATGGCTTACGATGTGGTCCAGGTTCCGACTGCTACCAGTTTGCAACTCGTTGCCGATGCGACCGACACGAATGTTGATCATATTCGTTCTCTGAATCCGGAGTTGAAGCGCGACGTGACACCGCGTGGGGACAGTTACAACGTCCGCATTCCGGCTGGACGCGCCAAGCAGTTTGCCGCGCTCTTGCATCGCATCACGCCTGACAAGCGTGAGACTGCACGTGTGATTTCCGTGGCGCCGGGTGAAGACCTGCAGAACGTCGCGAGCCGCACTGGTGTTAGCGTTGCTCAGTTGCAGGCGATGAATAGCGGTGTCGATCTGAAGTCGACCACCAAGCTCGTGGTTCCGAACAGCAGCGTCAAACTCACGAAGTGGGTACGCGCGACTTCGGCGAACGAAGCTGGTGCCGCGCCTTCGTTGAACAAGGTTCGCGCGCGCAAAGGCGACACGATCGCCAGCATCGCTGCGGCACGTAATCTCGACGCGAATGAAGTGGCGCGGTTGAATGGAATTCCGGTCGATGCGGAGCTTAAAGCCGGTCAGGAAGTGAAGATTCCGGCAACTGCGGCTGCACCTTCGCGTCGTCGCTAAATCTAGTTTTTGTCCGTGTTATCTGTGGTCCTCACTTTAAATTTAGGAGCTTCCTCACATGCTCTTCAGAACTCTCTCTGCTGCCGTCTACGGCATTGACGCCGATCTCGTCGATATCGAAGTTGATCTCACTCAAAGTCGTGGCGAGACAGAGCAATCTTCAGTAACAATCGTTGGTCTTCCTGATGCTGCCGTGCGCGAATCGCGTGAACGCATACGCGCCGCAATGCAGAACTGCGGCTATTTCTTTCCGTTTCAAAAGACAACGATCAATCTCGCGCCTGCCGACGTGCGCAAGGAAGGCGCGAGTTTCGACCTGCCGATCGCTTTAGGAATTCTCGGCGCCAACGGCGATCTCGCCGAACACTACAGCCTGATTCACATTCTTTGCGTCGGCGAGCTTTCGCTCGACGGGCGCGTGCGCGCAATCAAAGGTGCGCTGCCGATTGCGATCCTCGCGCGCGAAGCTTCGATTCGCCATGTTGTGTTGCCGGAAGAAAGCGCGAAAGAAGCAGCGGTTGTCGACGGTGTGAATGTTTATCCGGTTGCGGATCTTCGCAGCGCCGTGAGACTGATTGCTGACCTGCGTTCGGAGACGCCGCCAACGCCCTTACGCTTACAGCCTGCGGAAATCCTCTCGCAAACTGAGCGCTTCAATATCGACTTCAAGGAAGTACGCGGGCAGGTGTCGGCGAAACGGGCGTTGGAAATTGCGAGTGCCGGCGGGCACAACATATTGCTGATTGGCCCACCCGGATCGGGAAAGACGATGCTCGCAAAGCGTCTGCCGACAATCATGCCGCCGCTCGAGTTTGACGCCGCGCTCGAACTGACGAAGATTCATTCGGTCGCTGGTTTGACGGGGCGCGCGGGGTTAGTTACGGAGCGTCCTTTTCGCTCGCCACACCACACGATTAGCGATGCGGGTTTGATCGGCGGCGGCAGTGTGCCTCGGCCAGGTGAAGTTTCACTGGCCCATCAGGGCGTGCTGTTTCTGGACGAGCTACCGGAGTTTGACCGAAAAGTTCTGGAGGTCCTGCGGCAACCGCTTGAAGATCAAAAGGTCACGATCAGCCGCGCCGCGATGTCGTTGACGTTTCCGGCCTCGTTTACGCTTGCCGCTGCAATGAATCCATGTCCTTGCGGCTACTGGTCGGACCCGTCGCGTGACTGCCGTTGCTCGCCATTGCAGATTCAACGTTACATCGGCCGCATCTCCGGACCATTACTCGATCGCATCGACATTCACATCGATGTTCCCGCCGTGAAATTTCGCGAACTGACTGGCGACGTTCTGCCCGAAACGGACAGCTCCGCCGCGATTCGTGCGCGAGTTGTCAAAGCCCGCGAACGTCAACTACATCGTCTCCGCGGCGAGCGTATCTTCTCCAACTCAGCCATGACGCCGCGCATGATCCGCGTTCATTGCAAGATCGACTCCCAAAGCGAACGAATGCTCGAGAGCGCCATGATGCGCCTGGGCCTCTCCGCCCGCGCCTACGATCGCATCCTCAAAGTCAGCCGCACAATTGCAGATCTCGAAGGCTGCGACAAGATCGCTTCCACTCACGTCTCCGAAGCAGTCGGCTACCGCTCGTTGGATCGCACGTATTGGACATAGGCAGGATGCACCGCTTGTCACGAAGGGGCCTGCACACGTATCCTTCCACGCCAGCCAGCGCGAGACGGTTGATTTCGCTGGCCAGGATCAGTAATTTTACGGATCGGGAAGGCAACGACGTGCGGGAAGCGCCGCATCACAGCCCGCGTTGAGCGCGCTGGCCTCGCTCCGCATCCCCACGCTGGTTTGCTGAGGATTAGTGCCGCTCCCTTGAACCGGCGGAAGCGTGAGCACCAATGCCCTACAAGCTGCGGAAGTTGTAAGATTCTTCTCTGCTTGTCCCCGAGCAGGCGAACACGTGACCGCAGCCGAAACCGAGACACCGCAAACGACGACAGATTACGAGCTGGCGCAGAAAGCTGCCCAGAAGGACATGGGCGCTTTCGAGGAGCTATACCAGCGCCATAATCGTCGCGTTTACTCGCTCTGCCTGCGAATGACCGGAAATGTCTCGGAGGCTGAGGACCTCGCACAGGAGGTCTTCATACAGCTCTTTAGAAAAATCGGGAGTTTTCGCGGAGAATCCGCTTTTACGACCTGGCTCCACCGGCTCACCGTCAATCAGGTGCTGATGCACTTCCGCAAACGCGGCGTGCGCATGGAGCAGACGACCGAGGATGGCGAAACACCCATCCAGATAGTAAAGGGCACGGAAAACCCGAATTCGATGCCAGTGGTCGACCGGATCGCACTGGACAAGGCTATCGCCCAGTTGCCGCCCGGTTACAGGACGGTGTTTACCCTTCACGATATCGAAGGGCACGAACACGAAGAGATTGCGAGGATGCTGGGGTGCTCGGTGGGCACTTCCAAGTCGCAATTACACAAGGCGCGGATGAAATTACGCGGCCTTTTGAGGCAACAGAAAGCGAGTGAATAGCCTCGAAGCTAAGAAGCCCGCGTGTTCGCTTGACGCACGCTGGAGTTTGCGCAGTCTTCCCTTGATTGATGACAACCGGATTAAGGTTCTGTCAGGACAAACAGTTTTCATTCAGAATTCTGCGCGTTAGTGCGACAGAACGAAGGTGGTAAGCAATGAACTGCGAGCAGTGCCAGGAACTCATCCACGACCTAGTCGATGGCAGCATAAGCCAGCGCGATGAGTTCACTCTAAATACGCACTTAAAAGATTGTTTGGATTGTGAGAGCGTGCGGCAGGATCTAACGTCGATTCTAACCTTCTGCCAGACGCATCGCGGCGAGTACGAAGCGCCGCCCAACGAACAGGCGCTTTGGTTGCGCATTCGCAACGTTATTGAAGCGGAGAACGGCCACCATGCGGTGGCGCAAACCGAGTCCCGCCGGCCGTCGTTCTTGGACCGGCTAATGGGTAAAACCTGGGAGCTTTCGCTGCCGCAACTCGCATCGCTGACCGTAGCTATCGTCTTGCTCGTTTCGTTGACGACTGTCGTGGGTCTGCGTCGCTGGGGCGCGATTGAGACGGTGCATGTCGCACCGGCTTACACTTCCGCTTCAAATGTCGATGACCGTGTCTGGCAACGACGCCAGTTGATCAACTATTGGAGCACGCGAGTCGAGGAGAACAAGGCGCGCTGGAGTCCCGAGGTACGCGAAAAGTTCGATCGCACCATGCGCGAAATTGACGAAGCCGTAGCCAGGTCACTCACTGAGTTGAAGCAAAATCCTCATGACGAGATTTACGAACAGATGCTCAACGTGTCCTTGAACGACAAGCTGGAGATGCTGAAAGACTTCTCCGATCTATAGTCCGCGTTGACGAAGAAAGATTTGGTGCACCCGAAAGTTTTGTTTTATAAAAGCCCCACACCGATGAGATTTAGAGTCACAACCTGGCGCAGGCCAGCGCGAGCCAGCTTCCTTACAGTTTGTGCTGTACTCACGCTGATCTCGCTCTCGACCGCCATCGCTGTTAACGCCCAACAGCAAATGTCGAAACGTTATCCCGGCGGTAAGAATGTTCGCGTCGAACTGCGAAACATCTCCGGCACGATCATCGTCGAGTCGTGGAACAAAAACGAGATCCGGCTCGTGGCCACGATCGAATCGAAGAACGCGAACGTCTCTCCAAAGCAAGTTAACGACTGTCTTATCGTCGATGTGATGGGTGACAATCGCGGCCGCGGCGACGTCGGCGCCATCAATTTCAAACTTCAGGTGCCCGTTAATTCATCTGTCGACGTCGAAACACGCGTCGGTAACATCAGCGTTTCAAACATCCGCAGCGGTCTGGTGCGCGCGCACGTTTCTTCCGAAGGCGACATCGAGCTGACGAACATTTCCGCCACGCACGTCGTCGCGCAAAATATCATCGGCAACATCTTCTTCGACGGCGAGTTTTCCAGCGGCGGCACCTACGAGTTCAAATCCACGAAGGGCGACATCACGATTCGCATTCCCGGAGACTCGGCGTTTCGCCTCGTAGCCGCGTCGCCGACGAGACAGATCAAACTCAACGATTTCTGGAACAACGGTTTCAAGACGCAGGACGGCCGCAAGGTTGTCGGCGACGTCGGCGATGGCCGCTCGTCTGTCTCGGTAACGAATTTTAGTGGTCAGATCACTTTCTTGCGGAAATAGTCCGCAGTTGCAATGGCAAGCCCGGATACGGACGTTGCATCAGCAGCGTCCTTTTTTTATTTTGCATTCTGCGAAAGGACGCTTACTATTGGCGCGCACTCGCGATGACAATCCTTAAGCCCGCTGTCTTCCTAATTCTGCTGACCGCTCTGTTGCCGTTGCCGTCGCGCGCAACGCAAACAACCAAACCGTCCGCACAAGCTCTGCCGGCAATTCAACTTCTGACTCGCAGCACGCGCCGCAGCGAAACGCGCCGCTTTAATTACGGTGGCACCGTGACTCTGATCGGCGCACCACGCGGCGCAGTCACCGTCGAAGGCTGGCAACGCAACGAAGTCGAACTTACAGCCGAGATCGAATTGAAAGCGGAGACGGAAGCTGATCTGGACCAGCTCGCGAAGGTGAACACCTTCGTCTTCGATGAAGATTTAAATCACATCAGCATACTAACGGTGGGCACGCACGATCGTAACTACGTGAAAAAGGCAGCGAGGAACTTTCCGAAGAAGCTGCTCAACCTGCCGTGGAAGATCGACTATCGTCTGCGTGTGCCCGCAAATACGGATCTCGAAATCAACGCCGGATACGGACCAGTAAAAGTTTCGGGCGTAGAAGGCGCGATGCGTCTCTCCGCTACCGAAAGCGAAACGGCGTTAACGCTTACCGGTGGCACTATCTCCGTGACGATCACCGCCGGCAACGTAGTGCTCGCGATTCCGGTGCGTAGTTGGCGCGGCGGCGGGGCAGATATTCGAGTTGCCACTGGTGTGCTCAACGTTGAATTGCCTGCCGGCTTCAGTGGTGACGTCGACGCCGACATCCTATTCAGCGGAAAGATCGTGAACACTTACGAAGGTCTCGTCTCCCGGGAAAAACCGGGAATCACAGAACGCACGGTTCGGGGGCGTGCAGGCGCGGGCGGCGCATTTTTTAAATTCACAGTAGGAAACGGCACGTTGAACCTCAAGAGGAGTGAGGTCAAATGAGTATAAAGTCGGATCGCTGGATACGAATGATGGCCACCGAACACGGCATGATCGAGCCGTACGAGCCCGGCCAGATAAAGGAAATCGATGGCAAACGGATCGTCTCTTACGGCACATCCAGCTACGGCTACGATATTCGCTGCGCCGACGAGTTCAAACTCTTCACGAACATCAACAGCACGATCGTCGATCCGAAAAAATTCGACGAGGGAAACTTTGTCGACGTCAAAAGCGACTCGGTAATCATTCCGCCAAACAGTTTCGCGCTCGCGCGCACGGTCGAATACTTTCGCATCCCCCGCAACGTGCTGACGATCTGTCTCGGCAAGAGCACGTACGCGCGTTGCGGCATTCTGGTAAACGTCACGCCTTTCGAACCGGAGTGGGAAGGTTACGTGACGCTCGAGTTCTCGAACACGACGCCACTGCCCGCGAAGATCTACGCCAACGAGGGCGTCGCACAAGTAGTGTTCTTCGAATCCGATGAAAATGACATCTGCGAGACGTCGTACAAAGATCGCGGCGGCAAGTACCAGGGCCAACGCGGCGTCACGCTGCCGAAAATGTAATCATGAGCTCGCCACTGGACATTCTTCGTTTCAAACAACTCGATCCAAAAGCAGTTCTTCCAACGCGCGGCAGTTCGTTCGCGGCGGGACTCGACATTTGTTCGATCGAGGATGTGGTTATCGGACCGCACCAACGTGCGACCGCGCGGACCGGACTTGCGGTGGCGATCCCGCACGGTTTCTATGGACGTGTTGCGCCGCGATCCGGGCTGGCTGCAAAACAGGGACTCGACGTACTCGCGGGTGTGATCGATTCGGATTATCGCGGTGAGCTTTGTTGCGTGCTCTATAACACTGGCGACGCGGCGATCGTTCTTCCGGCCGGAAGCAAGATCTGCCAGCTCATCATCGAGAAGATCATCACACCGCAAGCCACTTGGGTAAACGATCTCGACGAGACCGCGCGCGGCGCGGGCGGCTTCGGCTCCACGGGATAACCACCCGGCTTGTAGCTGAACAGCTACCAAAGACAGGAACTTGTCGCCTCGCGGCTACATCCCAAAACGTACAAAACCATATACAAAATTGTTGGCATTCAAGTCAGCCGTACGTACGGTTTTCACCCTCTCCAACCACTCAAATCTCCACGAAAACGCCTCTCTTCTGCAATAGTTCACCCGCTGGCACAACGTTTGAAGGCACTGCTCCGAGTGAAGAAGGAGGAGAGAGATGAAAACAGCCCGAACAACAATATTGAGGGGCATTTTGGTGACGGTTGTACTCGCCGGCCTGGCCTCAGGCGCCATGGCCCAGTTTGGCAACCAGTCAGCCATTCGCGATGTCGTGCGACGTATTCAAACTCGCACTGACTCCCTACAGCGAGTGGTCCAAAACGCTTCCGATCGAAACGCATATCGTGTGGACGATCTCAATCGTCTGGTTTCTAATTTTGAAGTTGCAGTTAACCAACTCGACCGGCGCTTAAGCACTGGCCGAACTAATTCGAGCGATGCACGACTGGTGTTGGATCGCGCGGCGCTGATCGACAATTTCTTTGTGAACAATCGAATCGGCGCGGGAACACAACGCGAGTGGCAGTCGCTGCGCGCCGACGTCGAGCAACTAGCCGGCTACTACAATCTGACCGCGAGTTGGGGCACAGGCAGTGGCGGCACTTATCCCGGCAGTGATAACAACTACAACTTGAGCGACTCGCAGATGCGGCTGTTGGTCCAACGGCTAAACACGTCGACGACAACTTTTAGCCGCAACTTCCGCATGGACCTTAACCGGGTAAACGATCGCAACTCAGCAGACGAACTTCGCCGTCATCTGAGCGAGTTCGAGACTGCCATGGTGCAACTGCGCAATCGCGTAAACAGCCGGCAGTCGAGTTCTTCCGACGCGCGCGAAGTGCTCGAACATGCGTCGTATCTGAATAGCTACATCGCCGATCGCCAGTTGTCGTTTCAGACGGAAAACAACTGGACCAACCTGCGGCAGGATCTCGATCGCCTCGCGAGTGCTTATAACGTTGCGTGGAACTGGTCTAACGTTCCCGGCACTGACTATGGCGACAACAGCGGCACGCGTCGCGATCTGACTGGAACGTTCCGTCTTAACTCGAGCCGTGGCGACGATCCTCGCCAGGCTGTCGATGCAGCAACGCGAAACCTCTCGCTGGCAGAACGTCAGCGTGTTTACGATTCGCTGCTGCGACGTTTGGATCCGCCAAACATGCTCGCGCTTGATCGTCGCGGCACTGCGGTGACGATTGCTTCAACACGCGCTCCGCAGATCAACTTCACGGCCGACGGCCGCGAACAGGTTGAGACGACGCCTGCCGGACGCCAGGTCAGGGTTCGGGGAGCTTTCCAGGGCGACACGTTGACGATCACGCGGACCGGTGAACGGGCCAACGATTTCACCGTCACGTTCGATCCCATTGAGAACGGCCGGACACTGCTGGTGACGCGCACGCTCTACAGCGATCGCGTTAACCAACCAGTGACGGTCCGGACTTACTACGATCGAACTTCTGACGTTGCGCAGTTGAACATCTACGACACTAACCGTGAAGACAGTAACGTTGGCGGCGACGTTGCCGGTAATTTCATCATTCCCGATGGAACGCAGGTGGTTGCCGTGCTGAACAGCGATCTCTCGACGCAGAACGTTCGCCAGGGCGATCGCTTCACGATGACAGTTCGTTCGCCGGGCCAGTATGAAGGCGCGACGATCGAAGGCGTGGTCGGAACCGTTGAGCGAAGCGGAAGGGTCACCGGACGCTCGCAGATGACGCTCGACTTCAACAGCATTCGCATGCGTGACGGCAGAACGTATCGCTTTGCCGGCATTCTCGATAGTGTTCGCACGCCCAATGGCGACGTCGTACGCATCGACAACGAAGGCGCGGTTCGTGACAGTAATCAGACCACGCAGACTGTCCAACGAACCGCAATCGGTACGGCGGTCGGCGCCATCATTGGTGCGATTGCCGGTGGCGGTAAAGGCGCAGCGATTGGCGCGGTAATCGGCGCTGGCGCTGGGGCAGGTTCGGTCTACGTTCAGGGCCGGAACGATCTGAACCTCGAGGCCGGAACTGAAGTCACCGTGAGGGCCACTGGTCGAAGAGGCTAACAAGGCAATCCACAGATTACGCAGAGAAACCCGTCGGTGTAAGCAATCTGCGGAATCTGTGGATGGTTTAGTTGACCGTGATTGAAGCGGTCTGCGGTAACCGTTCGACAGTCAGCGTGAGCTGCTGTCCGGCGGTTACCGCTTTTTTATCTGGTGTTTGGAAGAACAGAAAACCCTGCCGGCGCTGATCGTCGGAAGAGAGTGGCGTCTTGAGATCGATCGCGTACGCGCCAAACTCGTGCTCGAATTGTTTGCGCGCGTTCGGATTGTAAAGTTTGACTCCGTTCGCCTTCAGGATGCGCGAGATTGCGCTCTTCGGTGACAACATTTTCCACTCGCGATTCTGACCATCGCGCAAACGAAACCGAGCCTTCTTTAATTCAACCGGTACGCCGCTCTGAAACGCGAGTTCCATGCGCAACGGCAACACGCCGCCGAGCGGCAGATTTGCTTCAAACAGCTCCTGGCTTTGTTCGTCTGTGAGCAGCGGCGCCACCCGAACGGTTACGCCACCAGCATCCGCGCTGTGCGTGTTTGCCGGTAGCGGTGGCAACTCGGTAGCGGGCTTCACTTTGAAGAGCGAGCCACTGCACGAGGTCGCGCCTGCGAGTAGCAAAAGCGAGATGAGCGAGAGGAAGCGCCGGGTCATGGGATGCAATTTAGCACAATCGTTGTGATCTGTGGCTCTATGTTACTATCCAAAAAACCATGATTAGACCATTTCGTGGGGTTCACCCGCAGATTCACCCAACGGCGTATGTGGACCCAAGCGCTCAAGTCATCGGCGACGTACACCTCGGCGAAGAAGCCTCAATCTGGTGCAATTGCACCGTGCGCGGCGACATTCATTACATTCGCATCGGCGATCGCGCAAACCTTCAGGACAACTGCGTTATTCACGTGCAGAACGGAACGCACCCGACGATTCTCGAAGAGGAAGTAACAGTCGGTCATAGCGTGACGTTGCACGGCTGCTACGTCGAACGAGGCTCGCTGATCGGCATCGGTTCGCTCGTGCTCGACGACGCGCGCATCGGGGAATTCTCCCTGGTCGCCGCCGGGTCGCTCGTGAGTCCGAGGACAGTGATTCCACCGCGCTCGCTGGTCATGGGAACGCCGGCCCGGGTAAAGCGTCCGCTGACGGACGAGGAAGTGGCTGACCTCGCGCATTTTTGGCAGAACTACGTCAACTACACGCGGGAATACTTGCAAGAACAACAACGAGGACAAGGACAACGAACCTGAATGAAACTTTTCGGAAAACTGCTCTTCGTGACAGCTTTCACGCTCTTCATAAACACCGCAGTAATCGCACAATCAAACGACAATCCGTTCCTCCTAAAACGCGGCGATAATGAGTTTGGGTTTTGGGCCGGCTTTTCCCCGAAGGCAACGACGATCTTCGGTGGACTGCGCGAGGACGAAGCAGAAGATCGCAAATTTGTGATTGCCGCCTTCCGCTATGGCCGCACGCTGGCGGCGAATGATAGTCTCGCGCTTCAATACACGCTCGACGCCGTGCCGCTGGCCGTGGCAACAGGTACGATTGTGAGCCGCACGACAGCCGGCGGCGTCACAACTTTTCAACGCGAAACAGCGTACGGCGGTGGTGTCACGCCGCTGGGTTTGCAACTCGATTTCGCGAACGGCTCGAAAGTGCACCCCTTCGTGCATGTAAACGGCGGACTGCTTTGGTTCAATAAGTCAGTGCCGATCGAAGACGCTGGGAAACTCGCGCTGGTCGGCGAAGCAGGCGGTGGTATTCGCATCTTCACGTCAGAGAAACGTGCAGTTAGTTTAGGCGTGAGGTTTCATCACATCTCGAACGGCGATCGCGCCGGATCGAATCGCGGCCTGAACCAGTTTGTAATTTACGCGGGGTTCTCTATCTTTAAGTAATGCCTTCGACGAACACTCAACCAGTCCGTGGCATGCGCGACTTCCTGCCCAGTGATGTTCGCAAACGCGAATACGTCATCGGTGTGATTAAAGAGGTCTACGAGCGCTACGGTTTTGAGCCGTTGGAAACGCCGGCAGTTGAGAACATCGAGACGTTGACGGGCAAGTATGGCGAAGAAGGCAACCAGCTCATCTACAAGATACTGAAACGCGGCGTTCACGAGAGCACCGGCGAGGCTGATCTCGCACTGCGTTACGATTTGACGGTGCCGCTCGCCCGCGTCGTGGCCGAGTATCGCGACAAGCTGCCGAAGTTTTTCAAGCGTTATCAGATTCAGCCGGTGTGGCGGGCGGATCGTCCCGCTCGCGGGCGGTTCAGGGAATTTTTTCAATGCGACGTCGATGTGCTTGGGTCGCGATCGATGATCGTGGAGACGGAGATCTGCTCGGCTGCGTGTGAAGTGTTGACGAAGCTTGGTTTCAACGACTATTGCGTGCGGCTGAATCACCGCAAGGCGCTCACTGGCATCCTGGCTGTTGCCGGTGTCGAACTCGAAAAGCATGATTCCGCGTTAATCGCCCTGGACAAGCTCGACAAGATCGGTCGTGAAGGTGTTGAGAAAGAATTTGCTGCACGTGGCATCAGTGAGGCCGCGGGAACAAGTCTCTTAGATTTTTTCGCCGCTCTGACGGAGTTGGAACACGCCACGGAAATCGCGGATCAAACACAACAAGCTCTCAATCGAGCGATACTTGGCCGTATTGTAGAGTTCGTCGGTGACAATGAACTTGGCGCGCAGGGCGTTGACGAGTTGCAGTCGATCGTAGACTTCGCTGAAGCGACCGGGATCAGCGAGCGGTTGAAAATCGATCCGAGTCTCGCGCGTGGACTTTCGTATTACACCGGCGCGATCATGGAGATCAACGTGAAGGATCTTGCCGGGAGTCTCGGCGGCGGCGGACGTTACGACAATCTCGTCGGTATGTTTCTCGGTCAGGACGTTCCCGCGTGCGGATTCTCGCTGGGGTTGGAACGAATCCTTGTTGTGATGAGCGAGAAGGAGATGTTTCCGCCGCATGTTGTTACTACGCCGGCCGATGTAATGGTCGTAATCCCTGATTACGGTAGCCATTCGACTAGAGCGTCGCTGGCTTTGGCTACAGAGCTTCGTTCAGCAAGAATACGAACGGACCTTTTTCCCGTAACTGATGTGAAATTAGGAGTTCAGTTCAAGTATGGTTCCAGTCGCGGGATTCCTTTTGCAGTTGTTCCAGGAGATAAAGATCGGCCTGACGAGGTATTAATCAAAAACTTGACTACGCGAGAGGAGTTCACTGTAAATCGCCAAGAGTTAGTGGCTCGCTTGCGTAACTTATTGTAGGACAGGGATGTCAAGCCAATTGATAATACAGAATTACCTCGACGACTCGCGCAAGGCGATGCGCGCGTATAAGAAGCTCGCCGAGAAAGCGCTCGACCAGCTCAAGGACGACGAGTACTTCGTCACGCTCGACGAAGAGTCAAACAGCGTAGCCGTCGTGATGAAACACATGGCCGGGAACATGTTCTCGCGTTGGACAGACTTTTTAACCACCGACGGCGAGAAGCCGAATCGCAATCGCGACTATGAATTCGTCATCAGCCCCAAAACGACCAAAGCGGACATGCGCGATTACTGGGAGCGCGGCTGGCAATGCGTCTTCGACGCGCTCGACCCATTGCAAATCGAAGATTTAGACAAGAGAGTGTACATTCGCGGCGAAGAGCACACAGTCGTCATGGCGATCAATCGCCAACTGATGCACTACGCATATCACATCGGCCAGATCGTGTTTCTGGCGAAGCACTTTCGCGCCACCGGCTGGAGCTCGTTGAGCATTCCGCGAAACCGTTCGATATAAACCATCCACAGATTACACAAAAAGAATCTGTGAAATCTGTGGATTGCAAAGGCAAGCTTTCATAATGTTAGACCATCTCGGAAACCTGGAACGCACGCATTCATGCGGTGCATTGCGCGCGAGCGAAATCGGCAAGCAAGTAACGCTCATGGGTTGGGTCGCGAAGCGCCGCGACTTCGGCGAACTCACGTTTATCGATCTGCGCGACCGCGCCGGCATTACGCAGGTCGTCTCGAATCCGGAAGTCTCGGCCGCCGCTCACGCCAAGGCGAAAGAACTGCGCGGCGAGTACGTGATCGCCGTGACCGGCAAAGTCGTAATGCGCGACGAGAACACGCGCAATCCAAAGATCGCGACGGGCGACGTTGAGATTCACGCAAGCGAACTGTTGATTCTCAACGACGCGCGCACCCCGCCGTTCCAACTCGACGCGGCGCCCGATGCGCTCGCCAGTGAAGACTTGCGTTTGAAGTATCGCTATCTCGATATACGCCGGCCGCAGCTCCAGGCGAATTTGGTCCTGCGTCATCGCGTGGTGAATGAAATCCGGCGCTACATGACCGCGCAAGGGTTCACCGAAATCGAAACGCCGATCCTGATCAAATCGACGCCCGAAGGCGCGCGCGACTACATCGTGCCGTCGCGTATCTTTCCGGGAAAATTCTTCGCCTTGCCGCAATCACCGCAACTGTTCAAGCAGTTGTGCATGATCGGAGGCATGGACAAGTACTTCCAGATCGCGCACTGCTTCCGCGACGAAGATCTGCGCGCCGATCGCCAACCCGAATTCACCCAGCTCGACGTCGAGATGAGCTTTGCCACGCTCGATCAGATCTACAACCTGATCGAAGGTCTGTTTGCCAGCGTCTTCAAACTGATCGGCGTCGATCTGCCCACGCCGTTTCCGCGCTTCAGTTTCGCCGACGTGATGTCGCGCTACGGTTCTGACAAACCCGATCTGCGCATCCAGGGATTTGAGCTAACGGACCTCGCACCGGCTTTGGAAGGAACAGAGTTTCCGCCGTTCGCCTCAGCGTTGAGCTCAGGCGGACAGGTCAAAGGCATCGCTGTTCCCGGCGGCGCAAACCTTTCGCGCAAGGCGCTCGACGAGTTGCAGGAGTTTGCGAAACGTTACGGCGCTACCGCATTACCGTGGATCAAACTCGGCGACGAGCTTTCGTCATCACTGCTGAAGGCATTGGGACCAGACGCAGTACAAAGAATCGCGGACACAGCCGGTGCGAAAAAAGGCGACGCAGTTTTGATCGTCTCCGGCAAACCGAAAGTCGTCGCGGCGAGCCTGGGCGCGTTGCGAAACGAAGTCGCCAAACGCGAAAAGCTGATTCCCGCAAACGTCTACGCGCCGCTGTGGGTCACTGACTTCCCGATGTTTGAGTTTCACGAGGAAGACGGCCGCTACTATTCAATGCATCATCCGTTCACGTCGCCTGTCGACGAAGATCTTCAGCTACTCGAACGCGCAGTGGAAGGCAATGAAACCGAACTGCTCGCACAGATCCGCACGAAGGCTTACGATCCGGTCATCAACGGCGTGGAGATGGCGAGCGGCTCGATTCGTATTCACCGGCGCGACGTGCAGCGGCTCGTCTTCAAAGCGCTCGGCATGACGACCGAAGAAGCGCGCGAACGATTTGGTTTCTTTCTCGATGCACTCGAATACGGCACGCCGCCGCACGGCGGTATCGCTCCCGGTATCGATCGCCTGATGATGGTTCTCGCCGGCACTGACAACATGCGCGACGTGATCGCGTTTCCGAAAACGGCGTCGGCCGCTGACCTGATGATCGATGCGCCGGGTGGGGTCGATCCGAAGCAGTTGGAAGAGCTGCACCTGAAGATCGTCGATTAAGCCACGGACTTACACGGACGAACACGGACAACATAAATAAGTTAAAAACAGTCCGTGTCCGTCCGTGTTCATCAGTGGCTAAAAACAATGCCAACCATCCGGCTCCTTCGCGAACACCTCGACGCAATGATTGCTCATGCTCGCGAAGTGGCTCCGGCGGAATGCTGCGGGCTGATCGGCGGTCTGGCTGACAATAACGCCCGCACGATTTACCGCCTCCGCAACGTCACCGCTAATCCCGAGCTCGGCTACGAAGCCGCGCCCGAAGATCTCTTTGCCGCCCAGCGCCAGATGCGCGAACGTGGCGAGGAGCTCTTGGCGATTTATCACTCACACCCGCGTGCCATCGATCCGAGTCCGTCGGAAACTGACGTCCGGCTAGCTTATTACCCTTCAGCCACTTACCTGATCGTGGGGCTCGGTGGAACAGAAGCGGCTGTCAACGCGTTTTCCATCTCTGAACGGGAACACCACTGGAAACCGGTTGAGTATGAGATCGCGGGCGAGTAAGATTTAACCGCGCCCGGGAAGGTTAAGAACGGCTGAGGATGGAAACGAAGAAGAGCAAATACGAGACAAACCCACTGGACCCCGACGTTGAACGGAAGGCGGAAGAGTCGTGGGGTGGCGGCAATCCGACTACGCAGGTCGGCGGCGCGACGCGCCAGGTTGGGCAAAGCGCAAACGCCGAACAGCCGGACGCTCGTCAAAATCGATATTCCGAAGCACCGACTCGCCGCTACGAAAATCCGCCGGTAGAGGCGTCGTATCCTTCAGTGTTTGTACCGCCGACATACGCACCGCCGGCACAGTATCAACAGGCGCCTAATCAACAACCGGGTACGAACCCATATCACAACCCGCTAGCCTACCCGCCAACGTCACGTCCGGTGATCGGACTTGGTATTCCTGAGAAGTGGGCGGTGCTGCTCGCGTATGCACCGTGGTTCGGCATCATCGCTTCATTGGTTGAGCTCTTTTTGGCTTCGCGACGGGAAACGAGGGTTCGGTTTCACGCCTCGCAGGCGCTGGCACTGCACATCGCGTTTCTGGTTATTTCGAGTGTTTTAAAAGTGGTTGCGACACTCAGCGACAGCGGGTTTGGCAGCGCGTTATTCGGAGCGGCTACAACAGTTTTCCTGATTATTTCCATGATTCGCGTGTGGCGCGGCGAGCCGCATCGTATTGGCCCCCTTGCGGAACCGGCGCAGTGGTTTAACGATCACATCGAGCCCCGGACGAAGGGCTAACCTCCCCGTTGGCATTTTCATTGCATGAGTGCGTGTAAGATCGCCCGATTCCTTAAATTCAGGGGCGATCCTGTTTCGATTTGGTGCATCAGTCTCGGAAAAGGGTTACAGCGCTTATTGTCGGAGGTAAATATGAATAAGAGTCGACGACCGTTAATTGCGTGGATAACGTTAATTGCTATCGCGGTGATGCCGTTGTCCGTAGCGGCTCAGACGCAAATCAAATATCACAGCAACAAATTTAGTATCCAGGATGACGTGAAACTCGGGCGTCAGGCCGCACAGGAAGCAGAACAACAGTTTCCACTGCTGAATGACGAACAGGTGCGCGGCTACGTTGAACGAGTCGGAGAACGTCTGGTGGCTGCGATTCCGTCGCAGTTTCAGCATCCCGAATTTGACTACTATTTCAAAGTCGTCAACGCGCGAGACATCAACGCCTTCGCGCTTCCCGGTGGACCAATGTACGTCAACCGCGGAATGATCGAAGCCGCGAAAACTGAAGGCGAGATGGCCGGCGTGATGGCCCATGAGATCAGTCACGTTGCGTTGCGACACGGTACGGCGCAGGCTACGAAGTCGCAGAAGTATTCAACGCTTGCCGCGATCGCCGGGATTGCAGGCACAATCGCCACTGGGAATGCGGGTGTGGGCCAGTTGGCCCAGGCGCCGTTTGGAGTTTACCTCTTGAAGTTTAGCCGTGAGTACGAAACAGAGGCCGACATCCTCGGCGCGCAGATCATGGCGCAAGCCGGTTACGACCCGCGTGATTTAGCGAACATGTTTCGCACCATTCAGCAACAGGGCGGCGGCGGCGGCGGTTTCTTGAGCGATCACCCGAGCCCGAACGATCGTTTTGAGCGCATCAATCGTGAAGCTCAGGCTCTGCGCGTCAATGCTGGTGCGCGCGACTCGCGCGAGTTTGCCCGCATACAGGAACGGCTCCGCGGTTACAGGGGTGCTCCTTCGATGGGCGAGATAGCTCAGGGTGGGCAGCGTTATCCGACAGGCGAGAACACCAATTATCCAAACAACACGCCGAGCGGACGCGTGGAGTCTCCATCGTCTCGCTATCAGAACGTTTCAATCTTCAATGGTGGCGTGCGTGTGAATGTGCCGTCAAACTGGAGGCAGTTTAACGAGGGAAGTTCAGTGTGGTTCGCGCCCGAGGGCGGCTATGGCAGCGTCAACGGACAGGCCGTGTTTACGCACGGGACGAACTTCGGCGTGGCGCAGACCAACAATCGCAACTTACAGCGGGCAACTGACGAGATCATCAACAATTTCGCTCAGGGAAACCGCAATCTGCGAGCGAGCGGTAATTATCAGCGCACTACGATCGACGGTCGTGCGGCTTTGTGGTCTACGTTGACGAATGTTAACGAGGCAACCGGGCGTCCCGAGACGATCAGGTTGGTCACCACGCAACTCAGTAACGGTCAGGTGCTCTACATGGTTGCTGTTACGCCGCAGGGTGAACGCAACTTTGATAACGCGTTCAATCAGGTGCTGACTTCTGTGCGTATCAACGATCGGTAATACCTGAGACCCATCCACAGATTACGCAGAGTTTTTCTCTGTGTAATCTGTGGATTGCCTTTTTGCTTCCTGCCACAACTCTTCCAACTCGTCGATCGACGTCTGATCGAAAGCCTGCGCGCGCTCGTGAAGTGAACTTTCAATATACGCGAAGCGGCGCCGGAACTTGCGATTCGTAAGTTTCAGCGCCGCTTCTGGTTCTACTTGCATGTGCCGCGCGATATTCGTTGCGGCGAAGAGTAGATCGCCCATCTCTTCGCGCACGCGAGCGTGGTTGGCTTCGTCTTTGAGGTTCGCGTGTTCTTTGATCGCGCTGCGTAGCTCCTCGATCTCTTCCTGCAGCTTGTCGAAGATGTCGTCGACTGACTTCCAGTCGAAACCAACCCGCGCGGCTTTGGTGGAAAGTTGATGAGCTTCCATCAACGCGGGCGCTTTGGAAGAGACACCGTTGAGCAACGAAGTCTTTACGTCTTCAGTTTTGCCGGCAGCGCGACGCTCTTCGGCCTTCATTGTTTCCCAATTCAACAAGACCGTGGCTGAGTCTTCAGCAGTGACATCGCCGAAAACGTGCGGATGCCGCCGCACCATCTTGTCGTGAATGGCGCCGATGACGTCCTCGACGTTGAATTCGCTGCGCTCCTTCGCGACCTGCGCGTAGAAGACGATTTGAAACAGCAGATCGCCGAGCTCGTCGCGCAGCTCCGCAGGCTTGCCTTCACGTGCTTCTTCGACAGCTTCGAAGGCTTCATAAGCTTCTTCCAGCAGCATCGGCGCGAGCGTGGCGTAGGTCTGTTCGCGGTCCCAGGGACAGCCGTTTGGCGAGCGCAGACGCTCCATCAAATTAACGAGATCGTTGAACGTTGTGGGCATGGCAGTAGTCTATGCTACCATCAGGCTAAATTCACAATAGAGCTATGAGTGACGATCAACCAACTTTCAAAGTAACAGATCGGCGGCTGTTCAATGCTGACGGTAGTCCGCGCGATCTTCCTCCAGAAGAGAAACCCGAGCCAAAGCCGGAACCGGTAGCAGCTCCTGTGGAAACGGCTGCTGCGAGCACCGCCGAACCCGAGGCAGCGCCAACTCCGCCTACGATTGAAGTGATCGAGGAGCCTGACGACGATTTCACGCCGGAAGAGCTGGAAGAGGCGCGAGATCCGGCGGGTTTCATGAGTTTCGTCATGTCGATCGCTTCGAACGCCGCCTCGGCATTGGGCATGATGGAACACCCGGTGACGCATTCGCGCGAGGTCGACGTGGAGCTTGGCAAGCACTGGATCGACGTGCTTGGCATGCTGCAAAAGAAGACTACAGGAAATCTCACGCCGAAAGAGAAGCAGATGCTCGAGGGCCTGCTCTCGGATTTGCGGATGCAATACGTTTCGCTCGTGAATGCCGCGCCGCGGGCGCCACGCTTCTCCGGCAGTGATATCACCGGTGGTAGATGAGACTCACTTTCCTCGGTACAGGAACATCGACTGGAGTGCCGTCGATTGGTTGTGAATGTGAGACCTGTACCTCGGACGATCCGCGCGATAAACGTCTCAGAGTTTCCGTAATCATCGAACACGCCGGCCGGACCATCCTGGTCGACACGTCGTCGGACTTTCGCCAACAGGCGCTCCGCTTCGGACTCAAGCAACTCGACGCGGTGCTAATCACGCACTGTCACGCCGATCACATCTTCGGTCTCGACGACATTCGCCCGCTTAACTTTCGTTTCGGCGCCCTCGGCGTCTACGCAAACGAACGCGCGTGGGTCGATATCAAACGCATCTTCAAATACATCTTCGAACCGACATACTTCGGTGGTGGACTGCCACAGGTGATTCCTTACACGGTCTATCATCGCGCGCCGTTTTGCATCGGCCCGGAGCTCCAAATCACGCCGCTCGAAGTTATTCACGGCCGCCTGCCGGTGATGGCATATCGCTTCAACGATTTTGCTTATCTCACGGATCTTAGCGAGATACCGGCCGAGACGATCGACTCGTTGCAGGGTCTCGACGTGTTGGTACTCGACTGTCTTCGTTTTCGCGAGCATCCGACGCACCTCTGGGTGGATCGCGCGTTGGAATACATCGAACTGATAAATCCGCGCCGCACGTTCTTCACGCACATGGCGCACGACGTCAAACACGGCCGCGACTCTGCGCGGTTACCCGCGAATGTGGAGTTTGCATACGACGGACTGGTAGTGGAGGCATTGACGATTGATGATTGACGATTGTTGATTTGAAAGGCGTTCCGGGTTCTTTCAATCGGCAATCGAAAATCGACAATCACAAATTTCCCATGCGTCTCTTTCACGGCACTGACAACGCGGAAATCCAGCGCCCGACCGTACTCACGCTAGGCGTTTTCGACGGCCTGCATTTGGGCCACCAGTTGATCATGAAGACCGTCGTCGAGCGCGCGCGGGAAGTAGGCGCCGTGCCGACTGTGATCACGTTTGATCCGCATCCGCGCGCGGTACTGCACCCCGAATCCGCGCCGCCTTTGCTTCAGACGTTCGACCAGAAGATCGAAGGCTTCGGCGTGCTGGGGATCGAGCAGACGATCGTCGTGCGCTTCACGAAAGAATTTTCCAATGTCAGCGCCGCCGGTTTTATCAACGACGTGGTGATGGATCGACTACACGCGCGCGAAGTTTACCTCGGCAAGGGTTTCGCTTTTGGTCACAACCGCGAGGGCAACATCGAGCTGCTCAAGCGTCTCGGCGGGGAACTGGGTTTCATTGCCGGCGAAGTGCCGGAAGTCAAATTTCGCAACCAGCGCGTGAGCTCGAGCAAGATTCGCGAGTTGCTGGCACGCGGCCAGGTCAATCTTGCGCGGCGCATGTTGGGCCGTCCGTACGGTGTCGAAGGACGCGTCGAACGCGGGTCGGAACGCGGTCATAAATTGGGTTTTCCGACAGCGAACCTCCACCCGCACAACCGCGTCATACCCCGGAATGGCGTTTATGTCACCGGCACTTTGATTGAGGGCCATTGGCGCCGCAGCGTCACGAATATCGGGCTTCGGCCTACATTTGGCGATGCGTCGGAACCTTCGGTGGAGACCTTCGTACTGAACTGGGACGGTGACCTTTACGGCGACGTCGTGCGCGTCAGGTTTTTGTATCGTTTGCGCGACGAGCGAAAATTCAGTTCAGTAGACGAATTGACAAAGCAGATTAAGACGGACGTGGTTCGCGCGGAGCATTACTTCGAGCACGCGGGCACGAGGCACATGTTAGAGGTTGTTTAGTTTTTGGAATGAGTACTCAAGCACTGGTTAAAAGGTCTGAAGTAAACGGCAATGGCCACAAACCTGCGCTCCCGGTTCCGCAAACTCCGAAGCCGACGCGGGAGGTCCGGCCGCTCACCGAAGAGATGGTCGACGAGTTGCTCGCCGGTCGTGGCGTCCGCGGCTGGTTGCGCGCGGCGCGCGTGGCCCGCGTGCTGGGATTGTTCTCGCTTTACTTGTTTCTCGACACCTACGACGTGCGTGCGGATTTCAATCGTCGCTCGGTGACGCGATTGCGAGATCTCGCTCGCGAACGCGGAACGTTAGCGCGGTTGAAAGCCTGGACCTGGGCGCAGCTTTACGCGGCATTCGATCTTTTTATCCGCGGTTTGCGCTACGTGATCTTTCGCGGCGCTGAAGGCTCGGCACGCAAACAAGCGCGGCTCGAGAAGCAGGCGGTATGGCTTCGCCAGTCGTTAATCGATCTCGGACCAACGTTCATCAAGATCGGACAAGCGCTGGGCACGCGCGCGGACCTTCTACCGCTGGAGTACGTCAAAGAACTGGCGACACTTCAGGATCAAGTGCCGGCGTTTCCAACCGACGAGGCTTTCACACGAATTGAAGCAGAACTTGGGCGGCCACTTCACGAGTGTTATCCGGAGATCGATAGCGAACCGATCGCCGCGGCTTCGCTCGGCCAGGTTTATCGCGCACGACTCGCGACCGGCGAAGAAGTTGCCGTCAAAGTGCAGCGTCCGAATCTCGAAGCGACGATCAGTTTCGACATCGCGATCCTGTATCGGCTCGTTAAGCTAACGAACCGTTTCTTCCCGCGGGCAAACGAGAACGCCGACTGGGAAGGAATGCTGCGCGAGTTTCACACCACCATCTTTGAAGAGATGGACTACATCAAGGAAGGCCGTAACGCGGATCGCTTTCGTTACAACTTCCGCACGTGGCGCGCGGTTCGGGTGCCCAAGATCTACTGGTCGCACACGAACACGCGTGTGTTGACGCTCGAGTTTGTGCGCGGTACGAAGGTGGTCGACCTTGAAGGCCTGAAGGCAAACGGTATCTCACCCGTCAAAGTAAATCGCCTGCTGATTCGCACCTATCTCAAGCAACTGCTTGAAGACGGTTTCTTTCACGCCGATCCGCATCCCGGCAACTTGCTCGTGATGGACAGCGGCCATCTCGCATTCTTCGACTTCGGCATGGTTGGCCGCATCAGTTCGCAGTTGCAGACGCAGATGATCGATGCGTTCTTCCACGTCGTCGCTCGCGACGTGCACGGGCTCGGCCAGGACATCATCGACTTGAACTTCCTCAAGCCGGGCGTCGATCCGGAAACCGTTCGACCGGTTGTTGAGAGCCTGTTCACACACTATCTCAACCTGAAGCTCGGCGACGTGAACTTCAAGGAGTTGACTTACGATCTCGCGGAAGTGATCTACGAGTATCCGTTCCGGTTGCCGGCAAACTTCACATACATCATGCGAGCATTGATGACGCTCGAAGGCATTGGCGTCGTGACCGACCCCGGTTTCAGTTTCTTTGAGACGGCGAAGCCGTTCGCGCGCGAGTTTATGTTGCGGCGCGAAGGTAAGGCGTTGCGCAAGCTGATAATCGACAAGCTTACTGGGCGCGAGAATGGCGATAGTCAGATCGCCTGGTCTCGTGTTTGGAAACTGACGAAGATGGCGGCGAGGATGTATCTGGAGAAGCAGTAGCCGCCTGCTTCGAGGCCAAAACGAAACTCACCGCAGCTATGAAGAGAAACAGCGCGATGATAACGAGGGCTTGTTTCAATGTCTGGCTCCTTCCCGGGTGCGCGATGGGAGCCAGAAGCTAATTGATCTTCTTGTCTTTTCTGTCAAGAAAACAGATTCGGAGCGCGGGCGGCTCGCCCGCACCTTTGGAACCGCGCACCGCGTGGCTCCCACTGCGGGCGAGCCGCCCGCGCTCCGAATGATTTAGTTCTTACCTGCTGACTTTCTCCCCATTGGTCGGCATCGGGTTGAGCCGCTCGCGGAAGAGATTCAACAGCAGTAACGTTCCCAGCCCACCGCCGCCTTCAGCTCCGCTACCGGTGGCCATCACATCAGGCGTAATGCGAACACCCTTCTCGCCAATGACCTTCAACGTTTCGACCAGCGCGACGCCCTGCGCTCCAAGCGCGTTGACCTGTTCGCGATAAGCGACGCCCTGAGCCTCGCCCATGAGACGCACCTTCTCGGCTTCGGCACGGCCGGTCTGCTGAATGTAATGTGCCTCGCCTTCGCCTTCGGCTTTGCGCTGTTCGGCGCGCTTGGCGGCGATCTCGACACCCACCGTCGCGGCCATCAGATCTTTCTGATTGTCGGCGTGCGACTTGGTCTTCTCGAGTTGAATACGCTTCTCCTCGGCCTCGCGCTGTGCGTTGTACATGTTCTGCCGCTGCTCGGCGAGAATCTTCTCAGTCTGCGTCTTCATCAACTCTTCCGGCAGATGAATGTGGCAGATGAGCACGTTCACCACGTCGACGTGATACTTGAGCAGGTGCGCCCGCACACGAGCTTCCGCGCGTTCCTGTTCCTCGTGGCGGTTCTGCAAGTAAGCCATCGCCGACGACTCGGAAGCCTGGTTACGGAAGATGGAATCGATCAACGGATGCATCACGTTTTGAATCAGGCGTTCGATGCCGCCGATCTTCGCCACCATGAAAGGCGCGTCTTCCGGCTTCACGCGAAACACGACGCGGACTTCCAACTGCATCGTGAAACCGTCTTTCGAGATGACCTCGAACGGATTGAACGTGTTCGCCACTTCACCCGCGGTCCATTCAACGGTTTGGTTCGTGGTCGGAATCACGATCGGGCTGATGGCCAATGTGTTGATGTAGTATCGGCCTGGTCCAACAACCGCTTCCTGGATACCGCGAAAACCTTCGGGCACGACGTACGCTTCGTGCGCTCCTTCGTCGAGACGTCGATCGGCCGGATCGCCGGTCAACAAGTCCGCTTTGATCTCCTCCGCCGTGCGAGTGTCGTCGATGGCATCGAGACGAGCTACTGACTCCTCAGCCTGTTCGCGCTCTTCGCGTTCCATGCGTACGCGAACCTTCTGGGCCATTTCCCGCCGCACTTCCTCTGAGGGATCTCGGCCCACGTTCGACACAACTACCGCCACTTCACCCGGTTTGATCTCCTTCGCTGTTTCGGGAATCACTTTGAACAGCAGCGGGTTGATGTAGTAGGTGCCGGGTAACAGGATGTCCTTCTGTGGACCGCGTTGACCACCGCGGCCGATGAATTCGTGGCCGTCCTGGAAGTTGTCGTGTCCGGGCATTGATTCGGCGACGTAATCGCGCGGATTTAGCTGTGCGCCGTCGAGCGCTTCCACCAGGCCGATGCCGTTTTCGTTGATGACGGTCGCCTCAAACAGCCGCACCGTAAACAGGCCCGGCTTGGTTTCCGACGAACCGTCGATCGGACCAGATTGCGTCAGGATGCGATAGACGCCCGGCGTCAGGATGTCGACTTGCGGTCCCTTTTGTCCGCCCGCGGCGATGAACTGTTCGGCGTCCTGGAAGTTGAGATGGTTTGTGATCGCTTTGCCGAGCAAACGGCCGGGATCGAGTGGATCACCGTCGGCGGCCGTCATGACACCGACTTTACCCTGCGGCACCACGGTCGCTTTCGCCACGGAAACGCGGAACAGGTACGGATGGATGGGCCAGAGACCCGGCGGCAGTGTGCGCAACTGAATGCCTTTCACGCCGCCTTGTTTGATGAACGCGATCGGATCCTGGAAGTTGTTGTGTGCGTTCTGCGCGCGATCGGGCGCGAAGATGCGGCCCGTTTGCATCGGTTCACCGTCTACTGCTTCGATCACGCCGAGCTCGTCTGGTCCAATCTCGATCAGCGGCACTTTGCGCACCACTCGTTCAAACGGAAACTTGATCAGGTGCAGTCCGGGTTTGAGCACGTCGGCCTGAATACCGACTTCACCTTCAGTCGCAACGACGCGTCCCGGCGGCATCTTCGCGCCGATGTAACGCCGTTCCTTGATCGCGATTTCGCGCGCGCCGACGTTGACGAAGGTGCGTTTGACGAAGGCGAGGAAAATAATCAGGAGGATGAAGATGCCGACAATCATCGGCAACGCCGAAGCAATGTCAAAGTTTTGCATGGGTGTGTCTCTTTCAAAGTAACAGGCAATCAACTGGGTTGGAGTTGATCGTGTTTAGGTTGGGTTGTTAGCACGTTCGAGATCACGCTTCGCTCCAGAGAGCGTGCGTTTCAAAACGAAGCCGGCGCCTGAACTGCGTACGGCCGAAGATAAGATCCAGAATTCACTGTGGAATAGCGTTTGGAGTTCCGCGGCAGACAAATCAGGCACGCCGCCGCGTTGCCACACGTCGAGCGCGGTCTCGACGGCGGTGCGAAAAATTTCGGCGTCGTCGGCGAGCGCTGCAAGGTGCAGCATCTTTGCGGTTGAAATTCTGTCGGGAGAAACCTGCCAAGCGGCGATGAATTCTTCAGCTAGTGCTTTACGGGCTTCGAGTTCATCATGCTGCGCGTGTTCTTCGCGCTCGGCCTCTGCTTCTTCCGCCACGGCCGCTTTGATCTGTTCGGGCTCGTTATCGGCGAATAAGCTGGCGCTTGGCGGCGGCGGGAGCTCGATAGTCTCAGTTGTCTTCGCGGGTTTCTGCCAGAAGTAAATGGCAATAGCGATTAAGCCTAAGGCTAAAATCGAAGTGATGAGAAGAATGACCATTGCGGTCGGTAACGGCCGCTAAGTTTGATTGGTCGTTACCGCGTAATTTATTTATACGCCCCTCCTGACCAAAAGTTCAAGAGACAGGGAGCGCGGGCGGCCCGCCCGCATCCCCCTTACATCCGCTTACCTCCACTTGGCGGGCGAGCCGCCCGCGCTCCGAAAGTAAGCACTACTGAAGGGCCAATCACTGGACTGGGCACACAGGCCCGCCTTTACAGGGTTCTCCTCAATGTACTTGACCACAGTTTGAAAATGTCTCGCGTCGCGAATGTATCGATCGAAGTAGTCTTCCATCCAGAACGGTCCTGTGCGACCGAGCAGGGCATTTGCTTGGTGGGCGGTAAATGACTTGTGCGTGTGCATTATTTGTTTTAGGTCACAGCATTCAAATCGCGTCAGCAGGACGTGAGAATGATTCGGCATAATTACCCAGGCGAAGAGCTTGTAGCGGATCTGATGCCAATGTAACAGCGTATCTTGAACGATTGTGGCAATTCGAGGATCGTGAAGGTAGCAGTTCCCGTGGCCTTGATCTACAAATCTTTCGACTCGTCTCCGCAAGGCAAGTGCACGTGAATCGTCATTAACAGCTTGTAGGTCCAGTTTCCATCTTTTGAGCACTTCCTTCGGTATCGCATCGGCGAGGTGAAGCGTGATGAACTGTGGCATGGCACGTCCATCGAAATGAGGTAGATATCCTCTGGTGTACCAGCCGGCGTCGCGTAGATCTTTTCGGTGTTTGTCGTGTGTGAGGCTCATGTAGTGTCTGCAACTCTCTTGTGAGGTGAGTGAAACGGAGGGAGTATAACGTCACGCCCAAAATCCCAACAACGGACCCCAGCATCGGAGCGCGGGCGGCCCGCCCGCATGCCTCTAGCCGCGTACTATATTTAACTCCAGATGCGCGTACCGCCACTCGGCGGGCGAGCCGCCCGCGCTCCGATACTGGAGGCGTTATTTGAGACTGTTGAAGAATAGCGGGTAGGTGGCCCAAGACTGCGCGCGGTATTGCGGGCGGAAGCCGAAGAGAATTATGCGGCCCTCGCCCATTTTGACCTCGACCAGGGCGGCTTTGCCTTTTAGCTTTTCTGCTCCCAGTAGCCATCCAGAGAGCAGCGGGCTTTTGTCAGCGGGATACGACGCGATGACGCGAGCGTTTGCTGCCGGAACGCTTGCGCCGGCTACATCTGAGACTTCAAACACTGGTGAGTCTTCGGCCCACGCGATCGTTTCCTTTGGCATTCCGTTCGCGAGCGGATGCGACGTGTCGAGTTCGATACGCAGGATCGATCCGGGTACATAAAACTCTGTGCGCGGCAGTCCGGCAACAACATTGAGCACTGGTAATTTGAACTGTTGGATGGCGAAGTTCGAAGCGCGGTTCAGGAAGACGAGTGTGCCGCCGCTCTCGACAAACTCACGCAATGTCTTCACACCTTGCTCGCCGAGACCACCGGAAACTTCAGGCGGCATTGTTCCCACACGATAACCTTCGAGTAGCGTGCGCGCCGGCTGATCGGGAATCACGATCGCCGGATACTTGATCGTCAGACCGGCCGACGGTTTGTAAGTGACGGCGCCTCCACGCAAATCTTTATCGGTGAGCGTTGCATAAGGAATGCCCTTGTCTTCAAAAAGCCACCTGGTCCAACCTTCATCATGACTGGGCACGGACGAGCGATAAAGTGCTTTTAAAGGAGTGCCCGGCATAGCAGCGAGCGCATTTTTTGCGCCCACGATCTCGGTAACCGGTCCTGTTGGTTCAGTGTACTTAAACGGCGCCTTGACTGCATGAACCTCAACTCCCATCAATAACGGTAGTGTATGTGCGGTCACGTCGTAGGGCGCTATTGGATGGCCCGCGGCGTCGCGAAGGTTCGGATACCGCTGTACTTCCAACAGCGTTTTCGCAAAAGCGCCGTAAGGTTGATCCATCCTTACGAGTTTCGTTCCCGGGGGAAAGGTACGTGTTCCGATCTTGAAACTAGTACCTTCTTTGGGTTCGGTGACCCAAGCTTCACCTCGGCGGAGAATGGCGAGAAGTTCGCCAGAGTTTGGCGAAGGTTCAATCAAATAACCAAACAGTTCGCCTGCTCTGCGCGGACGCACGGCTTCTTTCCCAACCCCGTAGAATGAGCGCAACCATTCACCCCGGTTCTCCGCCGCATTTCGCATTAACAGAAACGCCGCGGTCGTCATGTAATTCGTGATGTTACTTAAACGCCATTCACCACCACGCCACACCGGTCCAAAGTTCACTGACTCCTTCTGCGGATCGTAACCCTCACGCGACGAGAGATCGTTCAACTTCAACGTCATCGGCGACGCGATCTTCGCGGAAGCTGTTTCCGACAACAGGCGCACGCCTGCGTGGTAGTGCGAATAAGCACGCGCGGGTGTCCACGCGTCGTAAGTCGAATTGGTCGTGATGCCTTCGAAACCCTTGGCGCGCATCTCGGTAGCCATCCAGTTACCAAGCTTCGTGTAACCGGCGACAAGCTGCTTCGGCACGTTTGGCTCAACCGGAGCCATGTAAGGCGGCAGAAACAGACGCGCACCCATCGCGCCCTGCTGATGAATGTCGTGGACGATCTGCGGATGCCAAACGTTGTGAATCTTATCGACAGTGAGTTGCGTCTCGACCTGCGTGAACGCGTACCAGTCGCGATTGTTATCGTGGCCGATGTACTTGTGATAGAGCTCCGGCGGATCGGTTCCTTCGTATGGTGTGCCGAGAGTCTTGTCGTACCAGTTCTTCACGATGTCCACGCCGTCGGGATTCAGTGAAGGAACCAGCAGCACGATCGTATTCGTGAGTATGTTTTGAATCTCCGGGTCGTTTGACGACGCGAGCCGGTGCGCGATGAGCATGCTCGAGAGATACGAACCCACTTCGGTCGAGTGAATGCCGCACGTGATCAGCACGATCGTTTTGCCACGGCGAATCAACTCCGCTGCTTTGCGATCGCGCGTTGCCAGCGGGCCGAGTTTACGCGGATCGGCGAGTTGCGCCTGGATCTGTTTGTACTCGTCGAGACGCGCGAGGTTCTCAGGTGCGCTGATCGTGGCCATCACAAATGGTTTGCCCATCGATGTTTGGCCGAGCGTCTCAAAAACGACGCGATCACTCGCCCGGTCTAACTGTTCAAAATAGTCGATTACCTGGCTAAATGAAGCGAGTTTCCGGTCGTCGCCGGGTGTAAACCCGAGCACATTTGACGGCATCGGAACATCAGCTACGGAGACCGGGCGACTCGATTGCGCTGGACGCGCGAAAGCGATAAATGCAAAGAGCAATAGCAGGACGGGTGTTCGGAGTTTCATCGGGCGCAGTTTACCATCAAAAACGCGCTAAAAGGCCCGTAGAAGCGCTTGCCGAGCGCGGTCGGCCCGTGTAAAGTAGCGAGCGTTTCAAACCCCGCGCACTCCCCGTTGTGGAAAATTCGTTGGAGGTCAACCCGGATGTCTTCTGAAACCGTCGGTGGAAACGTCGGTGCAAATGAGTATCCAGATCGAGTTGCAGTCGCTGCTCCAAAGGAAACTAATCCTCTCCTCGCAACCTTCCGGCCGTATATTCCGGCCGCTGCAAAGCTTCGCGAGCTCACGCCGCTTCCATTGATCGTCGGTACGCTGCTCGGAATGATCTTCGGCGCGTCCTCGTTGTGGCTGGTACTGAAAGTTGGTTTGACGGTCAGCGCTTCGATACCTGTCGCCGTCATCTCGATCAGCCTTTTCCGCCTGCTAAGTAAGATCGGCGTGCGCGAGGCTACGATTCTCGAAAACAACGTCGTGCAAACGGCCGGATCGGCGGGTGAGTCGATCGCTTTCGGCGTCGGCGTGACGATGCCCGCGATCATGATTCTGGGTTTCGACCTGGAATTCACGCGCGTGATGCTCGTTGCGGTGATGGGCGGACTGCTCGGCATCCTGATGATGATTCCGTTACGCCGCGCGCTGATCGTGCAGCAGCACGGCGTCCTGAAGTATCCGGAAGGCACTGCGTGCGCGGAGGTGTTGAAGGCGGGCGCATCGCCAGAATCTCGTGCGGCTGCGGATCCGGTTTACAAAGTCAGCGCCGAGGCTTCAGACGAAGCCGCTTCGGGCGCGAAGACGATCTTTACCGGTTTCGGTATCGGACTCGTTTACCAGATCGCGATGGCTGCGTTGAAGGGTTGGAAGGACGTGCCGAGCAAGGTGTTTGGCGCGCCGTTCAAAGCCGGTTCAGTGGCGGCCGAGATCTCGCCGGCGCTCTTGGGAGTTGGTTACATCATTGGACCGCGCATCGCTTCAATCATGTGCGCGGGCGGTGTGCTGGCCTACCTGGTGCTGATTCCGGCGATCAAGTTTTTCGGTGAGGGCATGACCACGGCGCTGCCTCCGGGCACGGTGCCGATCAGCGAAATGGAGCCCGATGCGATTCGCGGCGCTTACGTGCTTTACATCGGCGCGGGCGCGGTGGCCGCGGGCGGAATCATCAGTCTGTTCCGTTCGTTACCGACCATTTGGCACGGTCTGAAGGGCGGACTTAGCGATTTGCGCGGAGGACAGGCAGCCACTTCGAATTTGCCGCGAACTGATCAAGACCTCTCGATGAAGGTCGTGGTCGGCGGCGTGCTGGTGCTCATTGCGATGATCGTGATCCTGCCGCAGCTTCACCTTCAGTTCAATTTGCTGGGCGCGATTCTCATTATCGCTTTCGGTTTTCTGTTTGTGACCGTTTCGTCTCGTCTCACGGGTGAGATTGGCTCGTCGTCAAACCCGATCTCGGGAATGACTGTAGCGACGTTGCTGCTGACCTGTTTGATCTTTTTGATTGTTGGCTGGAGTGGCCCAAGCTACTACGTTACCGCGCTCTCGATTGGCGGTATCGTCTGTATCGCGGCTTCAAACGGCGGTACCACTTCGCAGGACCTGAAGACCGGTTTTCTTGTTGGCGCGACGCCGAGATATCAGCAGATCGCGATTCTCATCGGCGCGCTCGCGTCGGCTTTGATTCTCGGACCAATCCTGCTCCGGCTTAACGACCAGAGTACGATTTATGTGCCGCAGACTACTTTCCGCGCGGTGGAGAACGGCCAACAACTCGACAGCGCAGCCGCAGCGGCGCTTCCTGCTTATTCGGAAACAGCGCAACCGCCGGGTGGCGGTCCGGGTGGTGGTGGCAACTTCCGGTTGCTGAAGAACGAAGCCGGTGCAGCGGCTATTGCCGGTCTCGAACCGGGCGAGTATCTCGTGGATGGCTCAGGCAAAGTCGTGCAGAAGGTCGAGCGGAATTTCCCGGCGACACTCAAGCCCGATATGGCGAATCTCGGTCCGCCGGAGCCGGTAAAAGGCACTGGATTGGTTACTCCCGATCCCAATCAATACCGCACGTGGCATAAGGTCGACGAGCACAATGGAGCTCCGGGCAAGTATCTCGTCGACGACCAGGGCAATATCAAGTACTACGTCGACCCCGGCATCAACGGCACGCATCGCATCGCGCCTGACGGCTCGTCGGTATCGAAGTACGACGCGCCGAAAGCGACGCTGATGTCCTACATCATCAAGGGGATCCTGAATCAGCAATTGCCCTGGGGCCTCGTAATGCTCGGCGTGATGATCGCCATCGTGCTCGAAATGGCCGGCATTCCATCGCTCGCGTTTGCGGTCGGTGTTTACCTGCCGCTCTCGTCGTCCAGCCCGATCTTCATTGGCGGCATGATTCGCTGGCTCGTGGACAAGTACCTGCGAGTCAAGTTCAAAGGCCGCGAGATGTCGGAGGAAGAATTTGTTGCTGAGACTGACAAGAGTCCCGGCGTGCTGATGGCTTCCGGTTACATTGCCGGCGGCGCGTTGGCGGCGGTGTTCATCGCGTTCTTCGCGGGTCTGTGGAAAGAACGAAGCGACCTTATCGAACATTGGTCGAGAGAACACAATCCGTTCTTCGCTGGAGACTGGGCCAACGTGCTGTCGCTGGTGCCGTTCCTGGTGTTGATGATTCTTCTCTACCTCGTCGGTCGAGAAAAACTCCTCGCGCCAAAGCGACGGTAGACTGTAGTTCCGCAAAAAGTAGTAACATTAAGGCGCGCTGCTAATTCAAGGGCGCGCCTTTCAACAAGCTGAGGTCTCTTCTCAATGCTGCAACGCACTCAAACTATAGTTTGTCTCGTCGTGCTGTTCGTGCTTGCCGGTGGTTCGTCGTCTGCACTGGCGCAGAACCCGCCGCGGTCGCCTACTGAGACCACGCGCTACTTCTACCAGATGCTGCGCGAGAAGAAGTTTCGCGAGGCTTTTATGATTTCGATCTATCGCTCCGCGATCGAGGGCTTGTCGGCGCAGGAGTTTGAAGAGTTGCGTCCGGACTTCGAGAAGATGGCCCTCGCCGTAAGTGAAAAGATCCCTCCACAGATCGAGATTTCCGGCGAACAGGTCAGCGGCGAGACGGCCACAGTTTTTGTGAAAGTGCTCGATGCAGACGGCAAGGAAAAGGTCGAGCCTGCAACGCTGATCAAGATCGACAATACCTGGATCGTCGGCGACAAAGAGAACCTCGATCTCGTCAAAAAAGCCGGGAAACAGTTTTTCTTCGACGCCCGCATCGTCGCTCATCACAACGACGTCCAGGACATGATGACGCGCATCTCGCTCGGTCAGGTGCTCTACAGCCAGAGTCGCAACGGGCAGTTTGGCAACTTGGCTGAGCTGGTCGCCGCCGGCGTCGTTCCCAAAGACATCGAAACCATCGAATCGACGGGCTATCGCTTCCAGATCAACCGTTCGGCCGACGCGAAATCGTGGTATGCGACCGCCGAACCGGCACAGTACGGCCGGAGTGGCAAACTCTCGTTCTACCTCGACGCTACGGGCGTCAGAAGTGGCGACAACGGCGGCAAGCCGCTCGTAGTCAAAAATAATTAACTATTGCGTGTGTGTGGCTTAGTTCTCTAGAATGAACTTGCGGCTGCCCCCCGACTCCTCTGGTTGGCCCATACCTCAACACTAAACCGGTTCCAGGGAATGTCAGAACTTCCTCGTAGAATCGTGTCACATTTGCGCCGTTTCATCGGGAATCGGCGGGCCCATAAACGTGTGCCCGCGCGCCTGAACTTTACGCTCAGCCTTTCAGATCCGCGTGTTAACACGAACGGTTCACGGCGGCTGGCAACGCTAGATGGGCACACGCTCGACATCAGCACAACCGGCCTCGCTTTGATAGTTCCCGCGATCCGCATCGGGGAACACTACCTGGCGGGTTCAGATCTCCGTGTGTACGTAAAGCTCGCGCTGCCTGCTGGTCCGGTGGAAATGAAGGTCGCGACTGTTCGTTACGAGGCTCTCGAGGAGACTGACGAAGAGACCGGTTATTTGATTGGGGCTCGTATTGTCGAGATGGCCGACGCTGACCGCGCCAGTTTTGAAGAGTATGTAGCCGGCATCCTCAGCCGCCCGCCCGCTTAACGAAAAACCAGCGAACCGAAAGCTTCGGAGATGTGAAAGTTTGGTTCCGGCGTTCGCGTCGGACGCCAGGCGAGGTATCGATCCGGCGCCTCCGGACCCACGCAGCGAAATAGGTTTATTAACCACAGATCTTCTGGATTTGGTTTTGGAATCGAGGCGCTCCACGGAATGGACATCGAAACTTTAATCCGTGTTTCCTCGACCGTCGCTGAAACGGACACCCCAGACCTGTAGTCCCAATCAGTAAGCCTGCCTTCGGTAGCGAGTACAATCCCCAAATCAATCCATTCACCCGTTGGCGCGGCCTCAAACTCAAAATAGCGCGACGGATTCTCCGCATTCGGCGCCACATAGATCTCGCACACATCCCGGTCCCACAGACCTAACGTCTTCCGGTCGGTTTTCGGCTCGGCAGACACGACCAGCGGCTCGTGTTGATTGCCAACAAACCGCACGTGCAGCGCCGCGTCAGACCAGCAGATCCGCGCTTCGGCATGCCGTTCGACCGGCGCGGCCTCACCGGACCAAAGATGTCCAATCGTTACGGGCTGGCACTGTTCCCAAACGTCGCTTTCAAACTCACTGACGCCAATCACACGACCCGCGTACGGCGCGTGCACTACCTCGCTGCTAGACATTGTTCGATCAGTTTCTCCGGATCCTCATTCGTAAACACGCGGCTCGTCGTGGCGCGTTTGCCAAATTTCTGTAGTAAAAACTCCGACTCGTCCGCGACGCCGCCAGTTCCCGTCAAACAGCCAATAATCTTTCCCTCGTCGTGCGCGATCGTAAACTCGTTCAACGAGCCCATCGCGCCTGCGACAAACAAAACAATGTCGGCCGAGCGCACCAGCACCACGTTTCGCCCTTTCAAGCCAAAACCCGTGTAGACGAGCGTGTCGCACGCATCCATCGGCAAGTGGTAAAGCTCGACGTGCTCGAGCTCGTTACTCGCCGGTGAAATGCCGACGTGAAAACAGCCCGCATCGTGCGCCGCTTTGCCGACGACGTAAACCAGTCCGGTAGTCGCGCCTGTGAAAAGCACGACGTCGCGTTTGGCAATCGCCTGCGCCAGTTGCTCCGCCTTCTCAACCAGCACCCGGCCAGAATCCAAACGCGCGCTGTCAGGCGCGGCCGATCCCATCACTCCGACTTTAGTTCGCATAGTTGAAGTTTCCTGACGTCACGATCCCACCAACGCTGAGTCAGAAACCACGCTAAACCCGGCAGGAGGAAAAAGATCCCGATGCCAATCGTAACCAGCCGCGGCGAAATCTGAAATCGGTCGAGCAGTTCGCCGGTCGTGTAATTCGACGCCGCCATCGTCAAAGTGAGCAACGCCAACTCCGCGGCAAACACGCGCCCGCGAAACCTATCCTCCACGCCGCGCTGCAACAACACTGTGGAAAAGACCCAAAGAATACTACCGCCACAATGAGCCACGCCGAGCACGATCAGCGCAAACACAAAACTGGTCGCGCTGCCGAAGGCTGCATAAAACACGCCGCCGATGAGAAAAGCAATTCCGATCCACGCCTGCATACGCCGGTCGACCTCCCCGGCCATGCGCCGTGCCACGATCGGGCCGACCGCGGTACCAATGCCCCGCGCCGCGAAAAGCACGCCGATTCCCGTCGCCGCGCTCTTGCCGACCGGGAAGATGCGTTCTCCAAATACAGCTAAGAGCGTAAGAATTCCGCCGCCGAGTCCCCAAGCCGGTTTGACGAGCAACAATGCGAGCACACGCGGCCGATCCTTGACGTAGCGAATGCCTTCGATCGTCTGGGTGATACCCAGCGCGCGGCCAATCGTCAGCTTTTGCGGTTCGCGTTTACGGCGCTTCTGCACGCGGATGCTGGCAATCAACGCGGCCGACAATAGGTAGGTTGCCGCGTCGAGAATGAAAGCGACGTCAGTGCCAAACCAGCCGGTTATTACCCCACCAATCGCAGCGCCGAGCGTGAGCATCGCCGACCACGTCACCGACGAGATAGCGTTTGCCGCGACCAGTTCGCGATCTTCAACAATCGAAGGGATCGCGGCTGTCTTGGCGGGCTCGAAGAAAGTCGAGAGTCCGAGTTGGAAAACCGTCAGGACGTAGAGGATCCACAATTGATCCGGTCTCCGCACAAACAGAAATCCGAGCACGACCAACGCGCGCAGGATGTCACTGACGATCATGATGCGTTGCCGGCTGAAACGATCGGCAACGACGCCCGATAGTGGACCGAAAAGAAAACTTGGAAGAAAGCGCGCGACGAGAAGCAAGCCGACGTCGCGGCCCGAACCGGTTAAGTTGAGAATGATTGTGTAGAGCGCGATGGTGTTGAACCAGTCGCCCATCTGACTGACGACCTGGCCGAGCCACAGTTGTCGAAACGCGCGATTGCGACGGAGCAGGTCGATGTATCCGACTGGTTTGTAAGTCGGGGGATTCTTCGTCTCAGTGATCGGTTCCGACATTCCGCATGAGCTTGCAGTTCCGCTTAGTCGTTGTCAAACAACCATAGAGACACGGAGACACAGAGCAGACTGACAAGAAGACTTTCAGTCTGACCTGTCGTTTTGAAAGAGCCGTTTTAAAGATCGCGATTTTTCGAGGAAACAGTTACGGCACGCGAGTTGTGAATAGGGATAGCGCGGCGCAGAGGCCAACTGGTCTCGCGGGCTCTCCGCACGGAGTCCGTAGCCGCAACAAGTTCTATGACAACTTAGAACGCGTCATTGCCCGGCGCGTTCTACACATCTCACCCAGCACGGCAGTCTCGCCCCAGACGAGACTGCCAACTTGCCCAATTCGCCGGGGACGAAGCTGAGTTGCTCCCAGCTTCGTCTCCGGCAACACCCTGCGTGAGTGAAAGTTTCTGAGTGCCTAACGAACCCGGTCGCGTTTAGGAGAACAAATGGACAATCCCCCACGGTTTGAATCCAACCACCTTCAGGTGGAGCAAGCTTCTCTGCGCGCAACTCTGGCTCAATGGTGGTTCGCAAATCAGCTCCCGGTTTTGTGGGTCCTGCTGATCGTTCCGCTCACAATCGAAATAATCTACGGTACGTTCCCGCTTCTCTATCTCGTTCTCGTTCCCATATCTATTTTCGCCACCTATCTGATCTATCGCAGCGTGAAAACCCGTCTGCAAGCAAAGGCAGACGAGGTTGCAGCACTGGGCCGGTTGCATCTCGCGACTGCCGAAGCGCTTGCGACCGCGATCGACGCGAAAGATCAAACAACGCACTGCCACGTTCGCCGCGTGCAGATCTACGCCGCGGGAATGGGCGAAGTGTTTGGACTCTCAGTCAATGAAATCGAGGCGCTCAAAGCCGGCGCGCTACTTCATGATGTAGGCAAGCTCGCGGTGCCGCCCCACATCTTGAATAAACCCGGACCGCTGACTCCGGCCGAGTTTGAGAAGATGAAGATTCACACGGTCGTCGGCGCACAGCTCCTCGCCCGCGTGAATTTCCCTTATCCGGTGGTTCCGATCGTCCGGCATCATCACGAGCAATGGGACGGCCGTGGCTATCCGGACAAACTGCGCGGCGAACAGATTCCGATCACCGCACGCATCATCTCGGTCGTCGATTGTTTCGACTCGGTGCGTGAAGACCGGCCGTTCCGGCGCAGCATGACGTTAGGCGAGGCGACTGCGTTGCTGTTACGCGGTTCGGGGATTCATTTCGATCCGATCGTGGTCGAACAGTTCATCAAACATCTGCCGCGTTTCGAATCGCAGATCGAAGCGATGGGCTTGCAACACCAACCCGTTAACCACCTGCCGGAGCCGCCGCTTCAGTTGAGCGAAATCGATCTCGACCAGACGCGCGAGCGTGGTTCCTACATCGCTTACGATCAGATCAAGAAAGCGCACCGTGAAGTCTACGCGTTGTATGAGATCGCGCGGACGTTTGGGACGTCGCTGAACATCGAGCACACGCTCGAGATCCTCGTCGACAAGGTCGGCCACGTCGTTCCGTTCGACACTTGTGTCGTCTATTTCTACGACGACGCGAAAGGCTATGCGACTGCGCGTCACATCGTTGGCAAGAATGCGCAGAAGCTCGCGTCGCGAAGCATTGTGTTGGGCGAAGGCGTGACGGGATTTGCTTTGGCTAACCGGCGGCCGGTGAACCAGCTTCATCCGAGTCTTGATTTCACGGACATCAATCCCGAGGCCGGCATCAAGTATCGCTCGATGGCGGCGCTACCGCTTTTCAAAGACGACGTGTTGCTCGGCGCGCTGTCGGTTTATTCGAGCGAGCTCGATCAATACACGGACGATCACATGCGTTTGCTGGAGACAGTGACGCGTCTTGCAGCCGACGCTCTCGGCAATGCTATGCAGCACGCTGAAGCTGAGTCGAATGCCTTGACGGATCCGCTGACTGGTTTGCCAAACGGGCGTTACTTGTCGCTGAGATTTGATGAAGAAGCGGCCCGCGCACGCCGCACCGATCGCGCATTCCAAGTGATGATGCTCGACCTCGACGAGTTCAAGAGTGTGAATGACACCTTTGGGCACAAAGCCGGCGACAAAATGCTGCGCGAGGTGGCTCACATCATCGAAGGACAACTCCGCGAATACGACTTCCTGGCGCGTTATGGCGGCGACGAGTTTGTCGCGCTGGTGCAGGAGATGGCCGGTTCGCAAGTGGACGAGCTATGCCGCCGCATCGAGAACGCCGTGTCGAAGTTTTCGTTGATGGTCGGCCGGAACCGCTACGCCCGCGTCGGCATCAGCGTCGGTACCGCCACTTTTGGTATTGACGGTAACACGCTGGACCAACTCGTCGTTGCCGCCGACGAAAAGATGTACCGCATGAAGTCAGGCCACAGATTAGAACGGACAGTCGCCTAAAAGCCTTGCAGCCACAGTTTCGTTCTGTGTAATCTGTGGCCAGGAATGGTATCGCCCGCCGAAAACCAAAACGCTACTCTTTTAATTGTTGATGACGACCACGCCGCCCGAGAACGGCTGCGCGAGATCTTCGAGACCGCGAAGTACCGCGTCGTCACCGCGAACGAAGCCGCCTCGGCTTTGCGCGTTTTGAAGGGTGTTCGCTGCGACCTCGTGGCGCTCGATCTCGAAATGCCGGGCGTCGACGGACTCGCCCTTTGCAAACTACTTCGCGCTCAACCAACCACCAGCAAGTTGCCGATCATCGCGCTTTCCGAAAGCGACGATGAAGCACGCAAGGTGCAGGCGTTCACGGCCGGCGCCGACGACTACATAACGAAACCTTCAACGCCCGGTGAGTTGCTCTCGCGCGTTAGCTTGCACGTGCGCACGTCGCAGCGTGAATGGGCGCTCATCGGCAGCAATCGTGAGCTCAGGTTCTTGTCTGACATTGGCCGGGGCTTGCTGCGCGCGCTCGAACCCGAACAACTCGTGCGCCGCGTCGCCGGTGCGACGTACGACGCGCTCGATGCATCACTCTGCGCCGCTTACGTAACCGTCGGCCGCGACAAAAACGTGGTCTGCGTTTTCGATCGCGAAGGAAGCGCGGACGATCAAACGTTGCTGAATCAGGACGCGTTGAAAGAGTGGCTCGCCTCCTCCGACTCGATGAGTTCGCGGATGACCTCCCAGTCGGCTGACTTCCTGCTGGCCGACGACATTCACACTACCGAGTACGTTTCGCCGTTTCGCTTCGCCGGGCGGGCCAAAGGCGCGCTGATCGTCGCTTTCGATCTACGCGAACAGTGTGGCGAGACCGAACGTCGTTTGATCGACGCTGCTGCACAACAAACATCACTGGCCGCACACATTTGTTCGCTTTACCAGGCTGCGCGCGACACGTCGGTGAGTTTGGCGCGAGAAGTCGAACGTCGCACCGCGGAAACTGAAGCGCAAAAACGATTTATCGAAGCGATTGTCGATAGCCTGCCGCTGTCTCTCTACGCGATCGATCGCCAGTATCGCGTCGTCGCGTGGAACCGCAACCGGGAACTCGGCGAACTCGGTATTCCGCGCGGGTCCGTGCTCGGCAAGAACGTTTTCAACGTGCTGACCCGCCAACCACGCGAAATGCTCGAAGAGGAGTTCTCGCGCGTCTTCGAAAGCGGCGAGATTGAACGCATCGAACAAGAGACTCCGACACCCAAAGGCGACATTCGTCACTGGGTGATCAGCAAGATTCCGATGTGGGCCGACATGACCGGCCAAGTGAGCCACGTGATTACCGTCGGTGAGGACGTGACCGATCGCGTTGAAGCGAATCGCGCTGTGGCCCGGGCGGAAAAGTTAGCCGCTGTCGGCCGTCTGGCTGCCGGCGTGGTCCATGAGATCAACAACCCGCTCGCGACGATCTCGGCGTGTGCCGAATCACTCGAAGCGCGGTTGAACGAAGGCGAATTTGACGGATCACCGTCTCGCGATGACTTGCGTGAGTATCTTGGTCTAATCCGGAGCGAGGCGTTTCGTTGCAAGAGCATCACGATGGGCCTGTTGGACTTTAGCCGCACGCGCGCCTCGCAACACGTGATGATCAATCTCGGCGACGTGATTCAATCCGCGGCTCGTTTGCTGTCACACCAAAAGCGCAGTCCGAAAGTTGAGTTCAAGCTTGATGTCGCGCCAGATCTGAGCCCGGTTTCAGGCGATCCGGGCCAGTTGCAACAGGCGGTCATAGCCCTGGCCGCGAATGCGTTTGATGCGATGGGCGACGCGGGCTCGTTGTCGATTGTGGCGCGCAATGAGGGCGCGAAAGTCGTGGTTGAGGTAAGCGACACAGGCGTCGGAATTCACCCGGAAAACCTGCCTAAAATCTTCGAACCGTTCTATACGACGAAGGAAGTCGGGCGCGGAACGGGTCTCGGCCTCGCCGTATGTTATGGTATCTTAACCGAGCACGGCGGTACCCTCGACGTGCAGTCGACAGTGGGAACAGGCACCACGTTCACCATTACTCTTCCCGCAATCAAGCTAAACGAGGACTCGACGGTTGAGTGAGCAGCAACAGCAAGCACGAATTCTGATCGCAGAAGACGAGGCCAACCTCCGGCTGGTGTTGCAAAAGGAGCTGGAACGTTTGGGTTACCGGGTGCAGGCGGCGCCTGACGGCGAAGCCGCCCTGCGCAAGTTAGAAGAGAGCAACGTCGACGTTTTGCTGTGTGACATCAACATGCCGCGCATCGACGGCATGGAGCTTTTGCGGCGCGTGCATCAACGGCCGAATCCGCCTGAAGTGATCATGTTGACGGGCCAGGCGACGGTTGAGACTGCCGTCGAAGCGATGAAACTCGGCGCCTACGATTACCTCACGAAGCCTTACAGCATTACCGAACTCGACGTGCGCGTGAAGCAGGCCGCGGACAAGCGGCGGCTGCGCGTCGACAACACGCGCTTGCGCGAACAACTTGCGCGACAGTCTGCATTGCCGGAGATCGTTTCTGTTTCGGAACTGATGAAGGAAGCGATCCGGTTGCTCGAGCGTGTGGCGCCGTCGGAAGCGTCGGTGCTGATCACCGGCGAGTCGGGAACGGGAAAAGAGCTGGTGGCCCATGCGATTCACCGGTTGTCGAACCGGGCGGAGGCATCGTTTGTCGACCTTAACTGCGCGGCGTTTCAGGAGTCGTTGCTGGAGTCGGAGTTGTTTGGTTACGAGGCCGGCGCGTTTTCGGGCGCGAAGGGCAGGAAGCTTGGGCTGATCGAATTGGCTGACGGCGGGACGTTGTTTCTTGATGAAGTGACGGAGCTGCCGGCGCAGTTGCAGGCGAAACTGTTGCGCGCGATCGAGACGAGAACGTTTTTTAGAGTTGGCGGCGTGCGTAAGGTTGAGGTTAACGTGCGGATCGTCGCAGCGACGAATCGGAATCTCGACACGGTCGTCAACGATGGCGTTTTTAGATCGGATCTGCTTTACCGCATCAACGGTTTTCAGATCAGTCTTGCGCCGTTGCGCGAGCGGCCTGAAGACATACAACCGTTAACGAAGTACCTGCTCAAGCAGATCGCGGGTACACATCCGCCGGAGCTGACTGAAGATGCTTTCACTGCGTTGCGCGCGTATCAATGGCCGGGAAATGTGAGGCAGTTGAAGAACTGTTTGGAACGTGCAGTGATTCTGTCGAACAACGGGCGCATCACGCTTACGGAGTTGCCGCCGGAAGTTACACGGCCTGCGATGGTCCAACCCGTAGCGCCCGGCGTGGTTCCGGCCGTTGTGGTTCCGGGTGAAGCGCCGGCGCCGGCTGCCGCTATTCCGCAACCGCCAGGTTCGTTAAGAGAAGTTGAACGGCAACAGATTCTCGCCGCGCTGGAAAAGACCGGTTGGCATCGCGGCAAGACTGCCGAGATCCTCGGCATCTCACCTTCGACTCTCTACCGCCGATTGCGTGATTACGATCTCGAAAGAAGAAGATAAGCCACAGACAAACACAGACAACCACGGACTGGGTTTACTCATTTATGTCGTCCGTGTTCGTTCGTGTTAGTCCGTGGCTTTTAGTTTCTTCCGATCGATCTTTCCTCGATCGTTCTTAGGCAGGGAATCTACAAACTCAACCCAACGAGGATACTTGTAAACCGCGATCCGGCTCTTCACGAACTGTTTGATCTCTTCCGCCATCTGCTCGCCGCTCGAAAAACCCTCGCGAAGCACTACAAACGCTTTCGGCTTAACCAATCCGTCAGATTCGTGGCCCACGACGGCGCATTCAATCACCCCCTCGTGTTGCAGCAAACAGTTTTCGATCTCCGCGGGTGCGACAAACACGCCCCCTACTTTCAGCATGTCGTCGGTGCGGCCGTGATACCAGTAATAACCGTCTCCATCGACATGAAACTGGTCACCCGTCGTGCACCAATCGCCCGCGAACGTTTCTTTCGACTTCTCATGCGCGTTCCAATAACAGAGTGCGGCGGAGTCGCCTTTGATCTTCAACGTTCCCATTTCGCCGACGGGAACTTCATTGCTATCGGCGTCGACAATCTTCGCCTCGTAACCTTCGACGATGCGGCCGAGGCTGCCGGGCTTGATGTCGCCCGGTCGATTAGTGATGTAGATATGAAACATCTCCGCGGAGCCGATGCCGTCGCAGATGTCCACGCCGTAGACGCTCATCCAACGTTCGTAAAGTTCGATCGGAAGCGCTTCGCCCGCCGAGTAACAGAACCGCAGACTGGAAAGATCGTCTTTTGAGGCGCCCGGGACGTTGAGCATCGAGTTGATCATCGTCGGAACGGTCGTAAGAATCGTTGGCCGAAAACGTTTGATGACTTCAAACATCTTCTCCGCGGTCGAGCGTTCGGAGAAAAGTGCAGTCGCGCCGCCGACGGCGAATGGGAAAAGGAGATTGGTGCCGGTTGCGTAGCCGAAAAATAATTTAGGAACAGAAACCGTCAGGTCGTCCGCGTTGACGCCCATTGCTGCCTTCGCAAAAACCTCTGTGTTGTACGGCAGGTCGTGCTGGAGATGGACCGCGCCTTTCGGATGCCCGGTCGAGCCTGACGTGAACAGCCAGATCGCAATATCATCTCTTCGCGTATCCGCCGGCGTGCATTCGTCACCAGCGCCGTTCATCGCCTCACCGAACGTTACCCACTTGATCCGATCCGGTTCTAAAATTCCTTCCCCTGCGCCGACCACGAGGACGCCGCGCAAATACCGCGCACTCTTCGCCGCTTCCGCAAAGTTCTCCAACACCGACTCATGCACCACCGCAACACGCGCGCGCGTGTAATCGAGGTAATACTCATAATCCGCCACTGGCAGCAGCGGATTCACCATCGTGATCACCGCGCCGATCCGCGCCGCACCAAACCACGTCCAAACAAACTCCGGACAGTCAGGCAGTACCATCAGCACGCGGTCTTCAATCTCTACACCAAGCTCCCGCAGCGCATTCCCCGCACGATTCGACAAACGCGCCGTCTCGCCGTAGGTCCACTTTTGATCTTCAAAGTAGAGACAGACTTTGTTTTCGCGGCCTTCCTCCACGTTGTGGTAGAGGAAGTAGTCGGCCATGTTGAAGCGTTCGGGAAATGAGGGCGTCATGATTGCAGTTGCGCGTTTGACTGGAAAAACTTATCGAGGAATGAGGTCAGTTTTGCTTCGTCGTCAGGCGTGCTGGAATTGAACTTGAGTGCAAAACCGATCTCGGAAGCCGCGTCCACAACTTCAGCCCAAAAGTTTACGGCCTGTGTTTCGGTGAGTTGAATCTCCAACCAGACCAATTCCTTGACCTCGACCCTGCCGCCGGTCAACACGAAGCACCCGTTGCGGCTGATGTCCGTCACGGTCGCCGTCTCACGCGAGAGCACTCCCTCCCAGCGTGCCGGCAGGTTCACTCTCACACGTGGTGCTGCTCGTCTATCTTGCATAACGTCCGTGCGATTTGAAGCTCCTCTCATTCTCACCCGGCTTCAGCCGGGTGTTCCAGTTTCAGAGAGAACAAGGAAACCGTTTCAACGGTTTCTCAGTGTGCGAACGGGCAGCCGCTGCTGCCGTGCTTGATATCGAGATAGGTGCGCGCTTCCCAGATGTCCGGGAAAAACTTCTTGTCGAGCGTCGTCTTCAAATACCCGATTCCTTCCGAGCCGCCGGTGCCGCGCTTTGCTCCGACCATGCGCTCGACCATCTTGATGTGGTGCGAACGCCACAACGAGAAGTATTCATCGTGCTCCAGCAACGCTTCGGTCAGTTGAAACTCTTCATAGCGATTCTCGAAGTGCGTGAGGATCTCGAGTATCGCCCGGGCCGGCTCGCTCACATCGAACCCGCGGCGTTCGAGTGCGCGATAAAACACATCCGATAGCGACGGCCGTTCCATCCGAGATTGTAAACGCTCAGACGCAAACGAGTCTGCTTTGAATTCACGCAGAATCCGTTCATCCTTTAGCCCCGACGAAAACTCGATCTCGCGAAACTGCATCGACTGAAACCCACTCGCCGGATTGAGCTGATCGCGAAACGCGAGAAAGCTGATCGGCGTCATGCTTTCAAGTATGTGAATCTGGTTCACGAGCAATTTCTCAATGTCCACGATCCGCGCGATCGCGCGCGTTGCCGCCGGCAGACGATCTTGTTCCAGAAACTGAATCGCCGCGTCGAGCTCGTGCAGGATTTGTTTGAACCACAACTCGTACGCCTGATGCACGGTGATGAACAGCAGTTCATCATGATGCGCCGGATCCGAATGCAGTTCCTGCAAATTGATCAGGTCCTGCACGCGAAGATACTGGTTATATGAAAGTGGCGGTTTCTCGCCGTAAACATTCGACATTAAAAAGCTGCCCCCGCCGCTTCGCTATACGACTCTGAATCCGCGATCTTTTTCATCTCTGCAATCACGAGCTCAAGCTCTTCGTCCGTGGTGTAAAAGTGCGGCGAGATACGAACTCCCGCGCCGGGACGGTAGTCGACTATGAACTCGCGGCGAATCAATTCTTTGGTAATCGCTCCAGCGTGCTCGTGCGCAACGGTGACGGTTCCAGCGCGCCGTTCGGGATCGCGCGGGCTCGTTACCCGGAAGCCCGCTTCTTCTGCCAGTTCGATCAGGTAACTCGTCTGTCGCATGCTCTTATCGCGAATCTTGTCGACGCCGATCGAGTTGATGATCTTGTAGCCTGACTGCGCCGCGTAGAGCGCGGGAATCGCCGGCGAGCCGTGCAGAAAGCGCGTGATGTTTGGCGCGTAGCGGAGCGAAGTGTCGAAGGCAAACGGCTCTTCGTGGGCCATCCAGCCCGTTGTTTTCGGCTCCAGTGTCATCTGCAAATCAGGACGAACGTACAGGTAACCAGCGCCCGGCCCGCCGCACAACCACTTCACCGATCCGCCGGTCGCGAAATCTGCATTGAGCTCTTTCACACTGAATGGAACGGTGCCTGCCGATTGATAAGTGTCCAGCACGACCATCGCGCCGACTTCATGCGCGCGGTTGATGATCGCTTGCGCGTCCTGCAAGAACGCGCTCTTGAAAAGCACGTGCGAGAACGGCACGAGTAGCGTCTGTTCGTCGATCGCGGCGAGGAAGCGTTCTAACGGCACCGTGATGCCGTCGTCTGACTTCACGATCTCGATGCGCAGTTTACCGTCGCGAGCGTGCGCTTCGTAGACGTACATCACGGAAGGGAAGTTGAGCTCTGAGTAAACGATCTTGTTTCGTTCCGCCGTCGGCTCGAGACACGACAACACGAGCGACTGGCAAATGGAAACGTTCTGGTGCATCACGACGGTGCCCGGGTCCGCGCCGATGATGCGCGCGACCTCGTCGCCGACAGTGACCGGCATGTCCCACCAGCCTTCCGCCCACGCGCGCACCCCACGCGTTGCCCACCGGTCGGCATACTCGTGCAGCCGGTCGTAGGTCGCCCTCGGCATCGCCCCGAGACTGTGCGAGATCAGGTAAACAGTCTTATCGAGAATCGGAAACTCGCTGCGCCACTTAAGTAACTCGTCTGACAAGGAAGAACCCTCCTGCGGTAAATGTACCAGAATCGTGTAATCTGTGGCTAAGATGTGGAAGTTCGCGCGGCCAATTAGACACAAGATACAAGAAACTCGCTGGCCCACGGCCGAAGAAGCCGCTCACTCCGAACTCTATAGTCCGATAAAAATCGGGCGGCGTTTGGAGGCGCGGAATCGTACGTGGGTGCCTGCGATGGTGCCGTGGCGCGCCACCGAGGATGGCTTTGTAACTCATCAAAACCTCGACTGGTATGGCAGGTTCGCTGAGGGGCGGCCGGGCGTGTTGGTGGTCGAGGCGACCGGTGTGCGCGACATTCCCAGCGGCCCGTTGCTGCGCATCGGCGACGACCGGTTTATTCCGGGGTTGCGCAAGCTCGTGGATGTGGTGAAAGAAGCGAGCCGTGGCGAAACGCTGCTATTCATTCAGATCATTGATTTTCTGTCGGTGAAGCGGCGACCGGAGAAGGCGAAGTACTTTCAACGGTTTCTTCGGCTTGACGATGAACACCGGCGACGATTGGCAACGGTTACAGATCAAAGTAACTGGCTGACTGCTGACGAAGCCGAGGTGCGTAACTTTCTGGAATCTGCTTCCGAAGAACTTCTTGAGAAAGTTTTATCAGAACGTGAGCTCGAGGCGCTCTACTTCGGTTATCGAGAACGCGTCACGGACACGCACCTCGAACACATCAAGCGACTGCCACAGGAACTGCCGGCGATTTTTGCTGCCGCTGCGGATCGCGCGCGTGAAGCGGGGTTTGACGGTGTCGAGCTTCATTACGCACACGCGTACACGATGGCTGGCTTCCTGAGCCGGCAGAACAATCGTGAAGATGGTTATGGCGGCTCGCCTGAGAATCGCGTGCGCTTGCCGCTCGAGGTCTTTCGCGCCGTGAGGGATCGTGTTGGTGATGATTACGTTGTTGGCGTGCGGTTTCTGGCGGATGAAGTTATTGAAGGCGGTGGCCGGGTCGATGATGCGATCTATTACGCAAAAGAGTTCGCGCGCGCGGGATTTGATTTCCTTTCGTTGTCAAAGGGTGGCAAATTTGAAGACGCGCAGCGGCCTAAGGTGGGCCAGGCGGTTTATCCTTACACGGGAAAGAGCGGCTACGAGTGTATGCCAACTGTGCTCTCGGATGAGGTTGGTCCATTTGGACGAAGCGTGCCGCTGATGGCTTCTGTGAAGCACGCGATGAATGCGGCGGGCTTTCAGACTCCGGTCGTGACGGCAGGCGGCATTACAACGTTCGAACAAGCAGAAAACATTCTGCGCCATGGTCAGGCAGACATCATCGGCATGGCGCGCCAGGCACTCGCAGATCCGGATTGGTTTTTGAAAGTCCGACTCGGGCGTGGTGATGAAGTTCGACGTTGCACTTACACGAATTATTGCGAGGCGCTCGATCAGGCGCACCGGCCGGTAACGTGCAAGCTGTGGGATCGTGTCGACCTCGATGAGCCGGGGATTGCGACGGTCGATGATGGCCGTCGAAGGTTAGAGCCGCCCGCCTGGCGTTGACTCGTCAAGCCTTTGTTTCGTCACGCCGGGATTCCTCAAACCTGCGGATAAATTCCGGCGCGCGTTTCTTCAGGTCTTCGTAAGTGACTCTACCGCTGCGTGTCATCACGCTGAACGCGAGATCCATGGGGCTCAGGCTCATGTAGTTGCGCACTTGCTCAAACCACAACATGCTTTCGAAAGCAGCCGACTGATATTCCTCAATCACCGGCCGGCGTGTTTCCGCAAAACGCGCCAGCGCCTCGTTCACGCTGTTCGTTTCTTGAAACGACTCGGCAAGCGCGATCGCGTCTTCCATCGCGAGCTTTGTACCCGAACCGATTGAAAAGTGAGCCGTGTGCAGCGCGTCACCGAGCAGCACGAGATTCTCGAAAAACCAGTTCGCGTTTTTCACGAGTAGAAACTGAATCCACTTCGAGTTATTCGACAGCAGCAGATGTCCGTTCAAATCCGGGGCAAACACTTCACCGAGGTACGCTCTCGTCTCGTCATCCCTCATCCGGTCGAACCCGGCCTTTTTCCACGTCTCCGGATCGCACTCGATAATGAACGTGCTCGTTTGTTTGTTGAACTTGTACGAGTGCGCGGCAAACGTGCCCGCGGTGTTCTGGCGAAACGTCAGCGTCAAACCATGGAATAGCTGATTCGTGCCGTACCAGATGTAACGATGCGCGCGCAGGTCGAGATGAGGATTGAGCTGTTCGAGGTATTGCAAACGAACAGTGCTGTTTACACCGTCAGAGGCTACGAGCAGATCGCCCGACTTCCGAAGCGTCTCGACGTCATGAACTTCCTTGTGAAAACTGATCTCGATTCCCAACTGCTCCGCGCGCCGTTGCAGAATCTTGAGCAGTTGCAGGCGAGCAATTCCGGAAAAACTATTACCATGAATCGAGATCTTTTCATCTCGATGAGCCGCATCTCGGTGGACCACATCAACGTTGTCCCACGCCTCAAACTGCTTCGTGATCTCTGCATGCGACTCCTCATCCGCCGCGCGCAAATTCGCGAGTGTCTTCCCTGAAAACACGACTCCCCAACCGAACGTATCATCCGGCCCATTGCGCTCAAAAATCCGAATCCGGTGCGCCTCATCCGCCTTCTTCATCAGGATCGCAAAATACAACCCCGCCGGCCCACCACCTATGATGTTGATGTTCATTATGCGTTCCGAAAAACCATCCACAGATTACACAGAATCCACCGAAAATCTGTGTAATCTGTGAATGGGTTCATACGTTATTGCCTTCGCGGTTCTCGCGCAGCAACTGGCCGGCGATGACGAGTTTCTGGATTTCGGAGGTGCCTTCGTAGATGCGCAGGGCGCGTACGTCGCGATAAAGACGCTCGACGACGCTGCCGCGCACGAGGCCGGCGCCGCCGTGAATCTGGACCGCGCTATCGATGATTCTGCCGGCTGCTTCGGTGGCGAAGAGTTTTGCTTCGCTTGCTTCGCGCGTGACCCGCGTGTCCGAGGTGTCGCGAAGGTAGGCGGCGCGATAGACGAGCAGACGCGCGGCGTCGAGCTCGGTAGCCATGTCGGCGAGTTTTTCCTGGACCAGTTGATGTTCACACAGCAGGCGGCCAAACTGTTTGCGCGTCGAGGCATAGCGGATGGACTCATCGAGCGCGCGCCGTGCCATGCCGCACGCTGCCGCGCCCACACTAGCGCGAAACGTATCGAGCGTTTCCATCGCCAAACGAAATCCGTCGCCTTCGTTGCCTACCATGTCTTCAGCCGGAACGCGACACTCCTCGAAAGCGATCTCGCCAATCGGATGTGGCGCGATCAATTCGGTGCGTTCGACCACACTAAAACCCTGCATCTTCGAGCCGACCACGAAAGCCGAGAGCATTGGACGGCCGTCGTCGCGCGTGCCGGTGCGAGTGAAGACGGTATAGAAATCAGCGATGCCGGCATTCGAGATAAACCTCTTGCGGCCGTCGATGACGTAAGTCTCGCCGTCGCGCCGCGCTGTAGTTTTTATCGAAGCGACGTCCGATCCCGCCTCCGGCTCAGTCAACGCAAACGCTGCAATCGCTTTCCCCTGGAGTGCACGCGCCAGCCAGAACTCGCGCACGTGATCCGGCGCGGCCTGTGCGATCGCATACGTGCCCAGACCCTGCATGACAAAAGCGAGATCCGCGAGCGAAGACGAGTACGACAATGCTTCGCGAATCAAACAAAGCGCGCGAGTGTCGAGTTTCGACACCGCGACGGAATAGTTCAGTAGACCGGCGCTGGCGAGCAGCTTTACAAAATGACGCGCGAGACTTTCG
>Ga0307505_10000120_pt1 | contig 95183 bp, 90 predicted proteins | sample 23_S_MG_FD_202183 | JGI IMG/M metagenome (GOLD analysis project Ga0307505, IMG submission 202183) | Soil microbial communities from Populus trichocarpa stands in riparian zone in the Pacific Northwest, United States - 23_S | ecosystem: Environmental > Terrestrial > Soil > Riparian zone > Trees...
CACCGTCGCGGAAGGTCCGAGCGGCTTCTTCTCGGGCGGCGACCCTATCATCTACACCCTGTCGGCGGACGGGCGCACGCTGACGGCGCATACCGGCGACGAGAGCGACCCGGTCTTCGTGGTGACGCTCGATCCGGCGGCGGCGAGCGGTGCATACAGCTTCACGCTCCTGCGGCCCCTCGACCATCCGGACGGCGACGGCGAGAACAGCCTCGCCCTGACCTTCGGCTTCAGCGCCATCGACAGCGACGGCGACAGCGTGCCCTCGAACTTCGTCATCCGCGTCATCGACGACGTTCCGACCACGACCTCCGAGGCGGTGGCGCTGACGGTTTCGGAAAACGACATCCTGAACGTCCGTTCTCAGGGTTCGGATCCCTTCAACGACGACGAGGACAGCACATCGCAACTCGCGCTGCTGGGCGGCGGGTTTGCTTCGACGGTTACGGGTTCGCTTTTGTCGACGGTGTCGTTCGGGGCCGACGGCCAGGCGACGGGCGGCGGCTTCGGCTTTGCCTCTGGCGCGGTCTCGACACTGAACGCGCTTGGGCTGACGTCGAAGGGCGGAGCGGTCGTGTTCGTGGTCGAGCCGCTGACGGGCGCGCTGATCGGCTATGTGGACGGGACCGTGTTCGGCTCTCCGACGCCCGGCTTCCAGCCACTGGTGGACCGTCCGGTGATGTCGCTCGAGCTGAACAAGCAGACGGGCGCGTTCACGTTCCGGCTCTACGACCAGCTCGACCACGAGGCGGGTCAGGGCGAGAACACGACGCTTGCCAACGGTCTGGACGCGATCGACTTCGGGCGGGTGATCGAGGCCCGCGACGGGGACGGCGACAGCGTTCGCCTGGACGGCAAGCTGGTGATCACGGTCAAGGACGACGTTCCGTCGGCCTCGATCGGCCTGACGGGCCGGGTCGTGACCCATGACGAGACGGCGGGCAACCAGGGCACGGAAACCACCAACAGCGGTGTGCGCGCCCTGTTCTCCTCGCTCAACCTGACCGCGCTGGGCTATGCGCGCGCCGACCTTGTCGACACGGTGGTGGTCGGCGGCGCCGACGACAACGCGGCGGTTGCGGCGACGCTGGAGATCGTGAACGCGGCCTCGGACCTGTCGACGACGACGGGCGGCGCGATCACGCTGTCTCAGCTGCCGAACGGCATCGTCATCGGCACGGACGAGGCGGGCGACATCGCCTTTGCGATCCACATCGACGCGCAGGGCCGGGTTTCGATCGCGCAGTACAAGGCACTGTCGCACCCCGACGCGACCAATCCCAACGACTTCGTCGACCTTGAGGGGCTTATCGAGGCCGTCGTCACGGTCCGCGACCACGATGGCGACACCGCCACCGCACGCGTCGACATCGGCGCCAACATCCGCTTCGTCGACGACGCGCCCGTAATCGCCGAGGGGTCGATCGAGCATGGCATCGTCAATGAAGAAAATCTCCCGGGCGGCAATGCCGAAGACATCACCTATTACAGGATAGCCAATCACAGGGCGGGCGAGCAGGGCGACGATGGCAACCTCGTCGCGACGGGAAGCCTCGGCATCGACTACGGCGCCGACGGGCCTGCTGCGGTCGTTACGCAGGTCGGGTCCGGCGTCATCGACGGCCCGCTGACGTTCGGCAATCTCGAAAGCGCCATCGCCAACGTCTCGCTGACCGACGGGGCAGGCCAGACGCTCGATCCTGCGGCGCTGACGTCGGCGGGCCAGGCGGTCAACTATGCGATGATCGATGCGGTCACGCTCGTCGGCTACACGGGCACGACAGTGCCGACCGGAGCCGGCGCAGCGAATGTGGTGTTCTCGGTGCAGCTCTCCAGCGCGAGTGCCGGGGGAAGCTATACCTTCACCCAGAATGCCCCCCTCGACCATCCGACGGGCAATGGCGAGAACGACCTGGTGTTCGGCTTCAACTTCGCCGTGAAGGATGCGGACGGCGACCGGGCGACCAGCACCTTCAGGATAACCGTCGTCGATGACGCACCCATCGTCACCGGCGACGCTGACGACGTCTCGATCGCTGAATCCAGCCTGCCGTCGGCTCAGTCAGCGCACGGAAACCTCAATATCGGCTGGGGGGCCGACAAAACCGGCGCCTACATCCAGTTCGCCAGCACCGCGATCACCGACGGCGACGGCAACAAGCTGTTCTCCGGCGGCGTGGAGCTCGATTACACGACCGTGGAGGCAGACGGCGGCACGAACCCGCTCAACCAGAAGCTGGTCGCGTTCCTGAAAGACACGGACCCCGCCGATTCCGACAACTGGGTCTTCTCGGTCAACCTGACCAGCGACATCGCAGCGTATCAGTTCGCGCTCTACAAGCCGCTCGACCATACGGGCGAAGGCGCTGATACGCTTTCGTTGGGCTTCACCGTCAACGCCTTCGACCGCGATGGCGACGTGGTCCAGCAATCGTTTACCGTCAACGTCACGGACAGCATTCCCTTCGCCGCAGATGGCACCGCCACCGGCGACGAGGACACCGTCATCACCGGAAGCGTCGCGGACGATGTCGACGCCGGGGCCGACGGGTTTGCCGAGACCGATCGATTTGCCGTCACGGCAGGCCCAGCCAACGGCACGCTGGTGCTCGATCCCGTCACCGGGACCTATACCTACACCCCCAATGCCGACTTCAACGGGACGGACACGTTCACCTACACGGTCAAGGATGCGGACGGCGACATCTCCTTGCCGGCGACCGTCACGATCACCGTGAATCCCGTCAACGACGCGCCGGTTGTCACGTCTCCGCCACAGAGCGGCGACGTGACGGAATACGCGTCGCAGATCCCGGCGACGAACGTTGTCGTCAACGGCGATTTCTCCAACAACCCCACTCCCTTGTCGGGCTGGACTTCTTTCGGGACCGGCGGGGTAGGTCAGCACTACGAGCGGGAATTAGTCTTCGTCGGAGGAGGGGGACAAGCGGGCTGGAGCAGGACGCTTCAGCAGTCCCTGGAAACGCAGGCCGGCGTCTCCTACGCACTCAACTTCGACCTGAGCTACGACAACCGCGGCAGCGCTCCCGGATCGTACAAGGTTCTCTGGAACGGGGTGGAAATCGCGTCGGGCACGTCGCATGACATCGCGTCCGGCACGTCGCCGGGCCCGAGCCCGCTTGCGCCGATCTTTTTCGTCGGCACGGGAGAGCCGACGCTGCTCCAGTTTGTCTTCAGTTCCGAATCGGCCGGCTACTTCCACATCGACAACGTCTCCGCCACCTCGACATCTCCCGGGTTCGAGACCGCGAGCGGCGTCATCACCTATACCGACGTAGACAATGACATCCACACCGTGTCGGTGGCGCCGTCGCCCGACAGCCATGTCGGCAGCTTCAACGCCACAGTGGTTCAGCAGGCGAACGGCCGCGAGGGACGCATCGAATGGACCTACAGCGCCACGGACGAGGAACTAGCGACGCTGCCCCCCGGCCAGCACACGCAGACCTACACCGTGCTGATCGACGACGGCCACGACGTGCGCCAGGAAACCGTCACCATAACGATCAACACGAGCAACCACCAACCAGAGACGATTGCGACGCTATCACCCGGCCTTGAGGATTCGGTCCTCCCGGTCTTCTTTTTCGGGTCCGACAGCGACGGCACCGTCGTTTCGTTCCTCATACGCACGCTGCCTGCCCACGGCGTCCTCTATGCCGACGCCGGGTTGACGCAGGTGCTGAACATCGGCGACAGAGTCGATGCCACGGGCGAAAGCGCGGTCGTATGGTTCAAACCGGATGCCGACTGGAACGGGACAACCGGCTTCGACTACGCGGCGATCGACAATGAAGGCGGCATAGACCCGACCCCGGCGACGGCGCGCATCAGGGTCGAGGCCGTCAACGACGCGCCAACCGGCACCGACAGGACGATCACGATCGACGAGGACGGCTCGCATGCGTTCGCCGCGTCCGACTTCGGCTTTGCGGATGTCGATGCCGGCGACACGCTGAAGGCGGTGCGGATCGATACGCTTCCCTCGGCGGGCACGCTCGTGTTCAACGGCGCGGCGGTGACCGCTGGCCAGGTGATCGCGGCCGCCGATCTGGGCTCGCTGGTGTTCAGGCCGGCCGCGGACGCGGACGGCGCGGCCTATGCCGACTTGACCTTTTCGGTGCAGGACAGCAGCGGCGCCTTCGGCGAGCAGCCGAACACGATCACCTTCGACGTGACCTCCGTCAACGACGCGCCGGTGATTGCAGGCCTTAGCGACGTCGCCGTCATGGAAGAAGAAGACGGTGCGCTGATTGACACCTTCACCGTCAGCGATGTGGATACCGCGAGCGGGCTCAGCTTCCGGGTGCTCAACGGCGGCATCGTGGACGACCGGTTCGAGGTGGTGGCGGCCAGCGGAACAATCTTCGGCGCGCCCGGAACGTACGAATTGAGGCTGAAGGCTGGCCAGATTCTCGACTATGAGACGGAAAACGCTGACGGCGATCCGACGATCGCGCTGACCGTCGAGGTGAACGATGGCGAGAGCGTCAACAATATCGGCACCGCAGCGATCACCATTACCGTCCAGGACGTCGTCGAAAATATCGTGCCGATCGCGAACGACGACACGCCTTTCGGAGCCGATGCGCCCGTTCTGGAGAATGCCTCGCGGACATTCTCGACCGACCTGCTGCTGCGCAACGACACGGATGCCGATGGCGATGCGCTCACGGTGATATCCGTGTCGTCGGTCAGCGCCAAGGGTGCGACCGTGACGCTCAATCTCGAAACTGGCGAGATAACCTACGACGCAGCTAGATCGACGCAGCTTGCCGGCCTGAATTTCGGACAGTCCACCACGGACACATTCACCTACACCGTCAGCGACGGCCGGGGCGGCACCGACACCGCGACAGTGACCATCACCGTCATAGGCAAGAACGACGCGCCGGTCATCGATGGCGTCACCTCGGGTTCCGTGACGGAGGACCATGCGCTGACTTTGCCGGCCACGAACCGCCTCTTCAACGGAGGGTTCGAGAACCGCGGCGCGGGCTGGCAGTTCCAGAACGTTACCTCGACGAACACGGGACCCACCGGGGAATCCAGGACCGGCTCCAGCTCTTATGCCATCTATACGACCAGGACCGATACGCCGACGACGATGAAGCAGACATTCAGTACAGAAGAAGGTGCTTTCTACACAGTAAAATTCTATATGAGCAACGCATACAGCTCATCCAATTATATGAATGTTCTGTGGAATGGCCGTACATACATGGCCCTTGTCGATATTCCGAGAAGCGGCAGCTTCAAGGGTTTTGTCGAGTACAGTTTCGACGTTGTCGCCGATACCACTACGGCGACGCTCGAATTCGTCGTTAATTCCAACGATTATTTCATCTTCGACGACATCTCGGTGACTCCGAACACCAGCATCGAAGGCACCTCCGGACTGCTGAACTTCTCCGATAGCGAAATTGCCGATACCCACATCGTGTCCTCGGCGCCAGTGGGCGAAGGCTATCTCGGCGTCTTCAAGGCATTGATCACCGATCCGGCCACAGGCGACGGCTCTGGCCAGATACGATGGACCTTTGAGGTGGAGAACAGCCTGATCCAGCATCTGGGACCTGGCGAAACGGTCACCCAGAAATATCTGGTCACGATAACCGACAGTGCGGGAAATGCGGTTTCGGAAGAGGTCACGATAACCATCAACGGCACGAACGAAGCGCCGATCGTGCTGGGAGAGAGACTGGTTCTGGGCGGCTACGTGACCGACGCGCCGGGGACGGCTGCAAGCACGCCGATCATCAACGAGATCGACGCGAGCAACAACAGCGTTTCATCGCCTCAGAACATTGATCGCTCTGTCTTCAAGATCGCGCCCAACGCCAATCTCGGTGACGCGACGCTACCCTCCCTCACCATCAGAGGCGCGATCAATAGCAACAGCGACCGCGACATATTCCGAATCTACCTCAAGGCTGGCGAAACGATCATCCTCGACGTCGACAACACTGCCTCGACGCTCGACACGTTCGTACTCATCAGAAATGCTGCGGGAACGTCGCTCGCAACCAACGACAACTCCCCTGTGAGCAGCGGCGGCGGCGGCTCGACGCGCACGCAAGACTCCTATCTGCAATATACGGCGACTTCGAACGGCTATTACCTGATCGATCTGCAATCCTACTTCAACAATTCGCGAGGCAGTTACGACCTTCAAGTGAGCATCCGGAACTTCGTCGCGGACGTGGCCGGCGTGAGCCGCGTCCCGGTTTCGACGCTGCTTGCGAACGACATCGACCCCGATGGCCACACGCTGACGGTCGTCTCCGTCGCCGGCAACGGCGTCGCGCTGGTCGATGGCGGCAGATATGTGGAGGTGCAGGCCGGTGTCACCAGCTTCACATATACGGTTTCCGACGGCTATGTGTCGCGCACGGCCACGGCGACCGTCGAGCAAGTCGCCGGCACCACGATTAACGGCACCAACGCGGCAGAAACGCTGGTCGGCACCGCCGGAAACGATACGCTCAACGGTGGCGGTGGCGACGACACGCTGATCGGAGGCCCGGGCGCCGACATCATCAATGGCGGCGCCGGCTTCGACTTCGCGAGCTACGAGACGAGCACGGCTGCCGTCTACATCAACCTGAACGAATCCGGCGGGGCGACCTCCGACCATCACGGGACCGGGATGCCCGGCGAGGGACAGGTCGGCGGCGACGCTCTCGGAGACCGGCTGTCAGGCATAGAGGGGCTGATCGGCGGTTCGGGCGACGACATATTGATCGGCAATTCCGGCGACAACATCCTCTATGGCAATGATGGCAACGACATCCTTTACGGCGAAGGCGGCAACGACACGCTCTATGGCGGCGCGGGCGACGACGTCCTCTATGGAGGGTCGGGCAAGAACACGCTGATCGGCGGCAGCGGAGCCGACAGGTTCGTGATCGATGCGTCGGCACTCTCGGAGGGCTCGGCGCTGGCCGACATCATCGTCGACTACAACGACGGCGAAGGCGATACGATCGACCTGGGCGACCTGCTGAGGGCCGCGTTCGGCTCGCCGCAGGCGGATGCAAACGCGGTCAGCCTGAGCCACAGCAACGGCAACACCAACATCATCGTCGACACCAACGGCGCGGGAGCCGGCGGCGAGTTGATCGTATCGACCCTGATCGGGATCCACACCAGCGTCACTATTCTCTACGATGGCGCGAACGAGGCGGCCGTCACCATGTAGCGGCCATCAAACCCGCGCCTGGCACGCCCGGGCAGCCGCGCTGCGCCCGAACCCCACCGTTTTGACCAGCGGATCAAAACGCCGTCACGTCGAAGCATCCCCGCGAAAATCGAGAAGGAGTGGCGAGGCTTCATTGTCGGGGCGCCTCAAAGTCTTGCCTATCGGTCCTCATGTACCAATTATGGCCGCAGAGAGAGGCTTCGAGGAGATTGCAGCGGATGAGCGGTCTGGTGCCCAGCATCCATTTCGATTCCGATCTGTTGCCGGAAGCGGATCGCTTCGCCTACTGGAGCGCGGCTGTCGCCGCCTATGACGTATTCCTGCCCCGGGAGGCGCCCCCGTTCCGGGCAAAGGTCGATGCTTGGATGCTGGGCGACATCGTGATCACCGACAGCAGGCTGCCTGCGCTGCGCTTCCTGAGGACAGCCGCGAAGGCGGCCGCCGACGGCGTGACCAACTACTCCTTCCTGCTGCGTTCGCAGGGAACCTGGACCGGCACGCTGGGAGACAGGCCGATGACGGTCGGACCGGGCCAGGTTGCCATCTTCGATCTTTCGCGCCCCGTCGATGCACATGGAAGCGCGGGAGACGGCATCACCGTGGCCGTCGAGCGCAGCGCACTCGATTCGGCCTTGCCCGAACCCGTGAACCTGCATGGCGTCATTCTGGAGGGCGCGATGGGGCGGCTATTTGCCGATCATCTTCTGTCGCTGGTGCGCCAGCTGCCGAACATGCCTTTGAACGATGCACCGACGGCCGCGTCCAGCACCATCGGGCTTGCCGCCGCGGCGATCATGGACCTACCCGCCGCCGAGCGTCTGCCGGGGCCTATCGTCGTTGCCGCCCGACACAAGGTGAGACGTCATATCGACCAGAACCTGGAGTCGAGCGAGCTCTCGCCCGACAACATCTGCAAGGCGCTGGGCCTCTCGCGATCCTCCCTCTATCGCGCCTTTTCGTCCTCTGGCGTGGCGGCCTACATCCGTACCAGGCGACTGGAGGCGGTGCACGTGCTGCTCAACAATCCGGCCGAGCGGCGCAGCCTCGCCGAGATCGCCTACATGTTCGGATTCGTCAGCGACGCCCATTTCAGTCGCGCCTTCAAGCAACGCTTCGGATACAGCCCCCGCGAGGCACGGACAGGGGCGGGGGGCGTCCCGACCCTTCCACCCGAACTCGGCGCAAAGGCGGGCCCGATCAGATTCCGCAAGTGGCTGGAAAAGATCGCCTGATCCTGCCTCCGCGGCTGAGCTGCGCGAATTTGAGCGGCGTGTGACTTCTGCTCGTCCCGCATCGCCAAAGCGCGCAAAGCAGAAAGGCCCCGCGAGGGGCCTTTCCATCGTCGATGCGATCGGCTTCGCTGGAAGAGCCGCAGGGGGTTATTCCTTCGCCAGCCCGATGTCCTTGAGGATCTCGCCGATGGCCAGGTTGTCCTTTTCCATGAAGGCAGAGAATTCCTGGGCGTCGCCCCACACGGCGCCGAAGCCGCGATTGCTCATGAACTCCTGGAACTCGGCGCTGTCGTAGATCTTCTTGAACGCAGCCTCGTAGGTAGCGGCGATGTCGTCGGGAATGCCCTTGGGCGCGACCATTCCGCGCCAAAGGCCCATGGTCCAGTCGGAATCCATCGCCTCCTTCATGGTCGGAACGTCCGGCGCGATGGCCGAGCGGGCGCTGTCCATGTAAACCAGTGTGCGCAGGCGGCCGGCGCGCGTCAGCGCGTCGGCTTCCGGCAGCGAGCACGAGACGAAATCGAGGCCGCCGCCAGCGAGATCGGTCAGCGCCGTCGCCGCGCCTGTGGCCGGAACCCAGGTGATCGTGCGCGGGTCGACGTCGAGCGAGCGCATCATGCCGGCCAGAGCCAGGTGCCAGCCGCCACCCTGGCCAGCGCCCGACGCGTTGAGCTTGCCGGGATTGGCCTTGATGGCGTCGATGAGCTGGCTCAGGTCCTGATAGGGCGAATCGACATTGACGTGGATCGCCGCCGGATCGGTGTTGATCAGCGCCAGCGGCGTGTAGCCCTCATAGGTCAGGTCGGTGAGCCCAACCCAGTGCATCATGCTGATCTCAAGCGTGATCAGCCCGATCGTGTAGCCGTCCGGGCGTGCCTGTGCGATGGCCTGGTGCCCCACCACGCCGCTGCCGCCGATGCGGTTGACGACGTTGACCGGCTGACCCAGCTCGCGCTCGAGGATGCTGGCGACGGTCCGCGCCACCGCGTCGGTGCCGCCACCGGCCGCCCACGGCACGATCAGCGTGATCGGGCGCTCGGGGAACGCGGCCGCCGCCGGCGCCGTGAACCCCATGAAGCCGACGGCCGCCGCCGCTACGCCGCTCAGTATTGTCTTCCAGAATTTAGTCATGTGAACCCTCCCGAAACATGCCGTTTGGCATTGCTGCTGCGGTGCGTCGCCTCTCCGATCGACACCGTGGGTCACCATATCAGGAGCGGCCGGGCTGCGGTTTCACAGCGCCTGTGACCCGGGGGAATAGGTGCCCGGCTCTAGACGCCGCTCTGCGCCTCAGACCGACAGCACCTTCAGTTTCTCGATCAGGAAGTCGACGAAGCAGCGTATGCGCGCCGGCATGAACTTCTGCGGAAAGAAGACGGCGTGGACGCTCATCACGTCGTTCGGATGATAGTCCTCCAGAAGCGGCACGAGGCGGCCCGCGCGGATGTCGTCGTCGACTATGAAGCTCGCCAGCCGCGCGATGCCGACGCCGGAAAGCACCAGCGCATGCAACGTGTCGCCTTTGTCGGAGCGAAAATTGCCCTGCACGGGATGCACGATCGACCGGCCGTCCTCGATGAAGGGCCATTCGTTCAGGCTCGATTTGAGGTTGAACAGGAGGCAGTTTTGCGCAGCGAGATCGCCGGGCCGCAGCGGTGCGCCATGGCGCTCCAGGTAGGCGGGCGAGGCGACTACGATGCGGCGGAAGTCGAGTATCTTGCGTGCCCGCAGCGAGGAATCCTTCAGGGGGCTGACGCGGATGGCCACGTCGGTGCGGCTTTCTATCAGGTCCAATACCTCGTCGGTGGTCGACAGATCGAGCTCGATCTGCGGGTAGCGCTCCAGGAATTCCGGCAGCAATGGCAAAAGGTGCTGGCGCGCGATCGGCACGGACGAATTGACCCTGAGCAGACCGTGCGGAATGGTCTGGCTCGCTGACAACGTGCGCTCCAGCTCATCGATCTCGGCGACGAGGCGCATGCACTCGCGATGGTAGACCTGGCCCTCCGCGGTGAGCCTGATGCTGCGCGTCGAGCGGTCGAGTAGCTGCACGCCGAGCCTGTCCTCCAGCCGGCCCACCGCCTTGCTGACTGCCGAGGGTGTGATGCTCAGCACTCGCGCCGCGCTTGAGAAACTGCCCAGCGCCACGGCGCGAACGAACAGTTCCATTTCTCCCGATTTATCCGCCATGCCGACGTATTCCCTCGATGTGACTGCCGCGCACAATTCTTATGATCCCGGCCGGGCTACAGCAATGTGGCCATGCCAAGGATATTAGGCGCCGTGCAAAGCGACAGTGGAGAACATGATCTATGAGGATTCTGGTAACGGGCGCGACGGGCTATATCGGCGGCTCCGTGGCGATGGGGCTGCTGGAACGCGGTCACCGCGTGGTCGGGCTGACGCGCGGCGAGGATGGCGCGGAGCGCCTGCGCACGCTGGGCATCGAGCCGCTGGTGGGCTCGCTGCTCAGCCTGCGGTTGCTGGCGGAGGCGGCCCGCGAGGCTGACGCCGTCATCAACGCCGCCAGTTCCGACGATCCCTTTGCGGTCGAGGCGATGCTGCCCGCGCTGGAAGGGTCCGGAAAGCCCTTCATCCACACCAGCGGCTCCAGCATCATCGCCGACCGCGGCGCCGGGGAGCGCAGCGAGCTGGTGTTCCACGAGGACACGCCCTCCGTGCCGCTGCCGGAACGGCAGGGCCGTCTCGCCGTCGAGCGGCTGATTCTGTCCTACGGCCAGCGCGGCGTGAGGAGCTGCGTGCTGCGCCCGACGCTGATCTACGGCCGCGGCCGGGGCCTCAACAAGCACAGCATCCAGGTGCCCCGCATGCTCGACCTCGCGCTGAGCGAAGGCAGGGCGATGCACATCGGGCGCGGCGAAAATGTCTGGTCGCATGTCCATGTCGACGACATCGTCGACCTCTACCTGCTGGCGCTGGAGAAAGCCCATCCCGGCTCGCTTTTCTATGCCGAGAACGGCGAATGCAGCATGCGCGCCGTCGCCGAGGCGATCGGCCGGCTGCTGGGATACGACGACGGGACGCATGAGTGGCCGATGGAGCAGGCGCTGGCGAAATGGGGCACTGCGGCGCAGGCGACCTTCGCTTCCAACAGCCGCGTCAGTGCCCACAAGGCGCGGGCGCTGCTCGGATGGAACCCTTCGGGGCCGGCGTTGCTCGACGATATCGAGCACGGCTCCTACCGCGATCTCCTCGTTGCCGAAGGCAAACTTGCGGCCTGAGCCCGGCATCCGAAAACGAAAGACCCGGCCGGCAACGGCCGGGTCTTTCCATTCAGGAACCAGAACCATCGACGGCCACGAAGCGCATGCGCGCCGCGCCCTCGCGGATGCTCCTGGCATTGGTGTATTGGGGCGAATCGTACCAGCGGCGCGCGAGTTCCAGCGACGGGAACTGCAGGATCGTCAGCTTTTGCGGCGTCCAGTCTCCTTCGAGCGCCAGAGCCGCGCCGCCGCGCGCCAGATAGGCGCCGTCATGCGCCTGCACCGCCGCGCCGCCCAGCGGGCGATAGCGCTGGTAGGCGTCCTCGTCGATGATCTCCCGCGCTTCCGCGATCACATAGGCTACCATCTCGACGGCCCTAGACGTTGATCGTCGGGAATTCGGCCGGCGACGTGATCTCGATCAACTCCAGATCGTCAGAGCAGGCGAGCGTGACGTGGGGCATGCCTGAAGGCTGGTGCACGCAGTCGCCCGCATGCACGGTCACCACGCCGCCTTCCTCACACTCGAACTTGAACCAGCCCTTGAGGATGATGAACATCTGAAACTCGAGTTCGTGCTTGTGGCGAGTGAAGCCGCCCTCGCGCGCCTCCTTGGCGCGGATGACATGCGCGCCGAAGCGGCCGCCTGTGGCTCCGGCAATGCCGAGGTCCCGATAGACGAAATGCGACCAGAGGCCCTGCGGTTCGAAGGCGGCGTCCCGAGCGTATGAGACGCTGAATTTGAAGGCTTCCGATGACATCGTGTCTCAATCCTTTGTTGTCGTTTGCAGCTTGGCCTCGGAGCGAAGCTCCGGACGCCGGGAGCGTAGCAAAGCACCCACCTGCCGCGAATTGCGCATGCGGCACAGCGTATGTGACGATTATTCCCGCACCGGCGGCGCGGCGGCGATCTAGAGCATTTCGAGCAAAAGCGCGAAGCGGTTTCGCGTTCGGAACTGCGCTAAAAGTCGGCATGCGCGCCGGGAACGGAGGAGCCTCGTGGAAGACAATTTGCCCGCCGGCAATGGCCCGGTCACGCTGGTCGACGCCCATCACCACCTGTGGGATCTGGATGCCAACTACTATCCGTGGCTGTCGGACCGGCCGGAAATGGGTTTCTTCCTCGGCGGCTACGAGCCGCTGAAGCGAAACTATCTTGCCGAGGACTACCGCCGCGACGCGCGCGGCCACGACGTCGTGGCCACCGTGCATTGCGAGGCGGAATGGAGCCGCGCCGATCCGGTCGGCGAGACGGAATGGGTAAGCGGGGTTGCCGCTCGTCACGGATTTCCGAACGCGATCGTCGCCTACAGTCCGCTGCACACCGCCGACGCGGCCGAGACGATTGCCCGGCAGGCGACCTTCCCGCTGGTGCGCGGCATCCGCTCGAAGCCGGCGACGGCGGCGACGCCCGATGTGATGACGCCCGGAGCGCCCGGGACGATGCAGGACGAGCGCTGGCTGCGCGGCTTTGCCGAACTGTCCCGGCATGGCCTGTCGTGGGACCTGCGCGTCCCATTCTGGCATCTGGGCGAGGCGGCCGCGGTGGCCGCAAGCTTCCCGGACACGCCAATCGTGCTCAACCACACCGGCTTTCCGTGGGACCGCAGCGAGGAGGGCCTCGCGGCATGGCGGCGCGCCATGGAAATCATTGCTCGCCAGCCGAACGTATTCGTGAAGCTCTCCGAGTTCGGCCTGCGCGACCGGCCCTGGCGCTACGAAGACAACCGACGTGTCGTGCTCGACGCCATCGCGATCTTCGGCGTCGAGCGCTGCATGTTCGCCAGCAACTTCCCCGTTGCCGGCCTTCGCATCGGCTACGGCGCGCTCGTCGACGCCGTCGCGCGCATGCTCGCGCATTTCTCCGCCGAGGACAGGCAGCGGCTGTTCGTCCGCAATGCCCTGTCCTTCTACCGGATCGCGCTTCCCGCGCCGGTCAGCCCGGATTGACCGGCGCCTTCGCCCTGACGCGGCCGTAGAGCCACAACAGGACCGGCCAGGCCAGGCAAAGGATGGCCATCGACGCCAGCACCATCGACACCGGCCGCTCGAAGAAGGGCATCGGATTGCCGCCGGACTTCATCAGCGAAGCGATGAAGGCCTGCTCCAGAAGCGTGCCCATGACGATGCCGAGCACCATGGCGGCGACCGGGAAGCCGTAGCGTTCCATGGTGAAGCCGACGACGCCGAAGACGGCGGCGATGACGATAGCGGACGCGGTGTTGCCGATGGCGAAGGTTCCGACGGCGCAGCACAGCAAAACCACCGGCATCACCAGCGAATAGGGCGCGCGCAGCACCTGGCTGGCGAGGCGGATCATGACCAGGCCGAGCGGGATCATCAGTATCTGCGCCAGCATGAAGATGATGTAGAGCGCATACATGTGGTCGGCCTTGTCCGTGAACAGGGTGGGGCCGGGGTTGAGACCCTTCATGTACAGAACGCCGATGGCGATGGCCGTTATGGTGTCACCGGGAATGCCGAACAGCAGTGACGGCACCCAGCTGCCGGCGAGGCTGGCGTTGTTGCTCGCGCCTGCCTCGATCAGTCCTTCCGGATGCCCGGTGCCGAACTTCTTTCTCTCTTTCGAGAACCGCTTCGAGATCGAGTAGGAAACCCAGGCGGCGATGTCGGCGCCGGCCCCCGGCACCACGCCGACCATAATTCCGGTCAGGCTGCCGCGCGCCTGCGCAACCGGATACTGCTTGGTGAGCTGCCACTGGTTGGCGAGAATGCTGCCGAACTTGCGGCGCGGCGGCGCCGGCGGGGCGGGCTTGATCATGCAACGCATCACCTCGGCCACCGCAAACATGCCCACCAGCGCGGAGATCACATCGATTCCGCCGAGCAGGTCGGTGATCCCGAAGGTGAAGCGCGGCGTGGCCGCCGGATTTTCCATGCCCACACAGGCGATGAGCAGCCCGAGCAGCATGGACACGACCGCCTTGACCGGCGAGGAGCGCGACACGATGGTGGCGCACATAAGGCCGAGGAAGGCCAGCCAGAAATATTCGAAGGTGGAGAACCTCAGCGCGAATTCGGCGAGTACCGGCGCGATCACCATCAGCGCTATCGCGCCCGCGAAGCCGCCGGCTGCGCTGAACCAGAGCGCGATGCCGAGCGCCAGTTCCGGCCGTCCCTTGCGCGTCATCGCGTAGGCCTCGTCGGTGTAGGCCGCCGAGGCCGGCGTTCCGGGAATGCGCAACAGCGCGCCCGGGATGTCGCCGGCAAAGATGGCCATTGCCGAGGCCGAGATGATCGTCGCGATCGCGGCGATCGGCGACAGGTAGAAGGTGATCGGCACCAGGAGCGCGGTCGCCATGGTGGCGGTCAGCCCGGGCATCGCGCCGACCACCATGCCATAGATCGAGGCGAGCAGGATCGCCAGCAGGACGTCGGTCTGAAGGACGAGATGAAGGGCGTCTACAAAAGTGGTCATCGGGTCCTCGTTACCACGGCATAGGAACGAGCCCCGCCGGCAGCGGGACGCGGAGCAGCTTGAAGAACGCGAGATGGATCAGCGGCGCGGAAATGAGGGCGGTCGCAGCCGCCACCCACCAGGTCGCGCCTAGCAGGCGCGAGAGCGCCAGCGCCACCAGGGCCGCCGTCGCCACGAAACCCAGCGGCTCCAGCGCGGCGGCAAAGAAGATCATCAGGGCGGGTGGGATGAACGCACGGTAGCCGTGAAAGCGCCCCTGGGTGCCCGCCTCCTGCTCGGCAAAGGTCTCCTCCAGAGCGGCCATCTCGGCCTTGACCTCCGCTTCGTAGCTCCGCCCGACGCCGAGCGCGATGAGGACGCCGCAAAACATGAGCCCGGTGCCGATCACCATCGGGAACAGACTCGGGCCGATGTTCTGCCCCGGGGAGGGCGGCAGCTGCGTGCCGCCGTAGAAGGCCGCCGCGCCGATGGCCGCAGTGATCAGCCCGACGATACGGTGGGATTGCTGCATTGACCTTTCTCCCCTGCTCGTTGTTCGCCTTTCGCCGCTAGGGAGAAGAGCGTGAGTTGCCGCGCCGCGCGGCAAATGCGCGACGGCGCGCATGCGAAAGGGGAGGGGAAACGCAAGACGTGCGCCAGCACCCGGCTGCGCGCGGAATATGGTCGTGCCATGATGATCCCTCCCGCCCCGTCCCGCTCGCCGGCAGCGCCGCGCATTCGATGACGAGGTTGGCTAACTCTTGCATGCAAAAATGGGATCGAGCAAGCTATTTTGTCGTGCGGAATGTTCTGGAGCGCGCTCTTTCACAGATTGGATTGCACAAAAACGCGACAAAATAGGCAAATGGCGGCTTAAGGTGCAAAGTTCCCCGGTCCCTTGCGATGGTGAATCTTGTATGCAATCAATGGTGGCAGGATGAAAAAGGGAGGATCGTTCATGCCGGATTCGCATCGCATTGCACCTGCCGGGGCAGACGGCCGCGAACCCTCGCTGCATTCGGGCAGGCTGCGCATCGTCGACGCTCACCAGCATTTCTGGAACCTTGCCGAGAATTATTATCCCTGGCTGTGCGACGAGCCGCCGATGCAGTTTCGATACGGCGACTCCAGCCCGTTGCGGCAAAACTACCTTCCAGACGACTATCGCAGCGACGCCGCATCCTACGAGTTGACGGGCACTGTGCATTGCGAGGCCGAATGGGATCCGAAAAACCCCCTCGGCGAGACGGCCTGGATCGAAAAGGTGGCTGCCGCGCACGGTCTGCCGACAGTCTGCGTCGGCCATGCGCGTCTCGACCAGCCCGATGCCGAAGAGGTGCTGGCGGCACAGGCGCGATCGCCGCTGATGCGCGGCATCCGCTACAAGCCGCGCGCGGCATCTTCGCCACGGGACGCGCGCCGGGGCGAGCCCGGCTCGATGGACGATCCGGCGTGGCGGCGCGGATATGCACTGCTTGCGCGGCACGGCCTCTCCTTCGACCTGCAGACGCCATGGTGGCACATGGACGCGGCCGCCGAACTCGCGCGCGACCATCCGGAGACGCTGATCGTCATCAACCACACAGGCCTTCCGTCCGACCGCTCGGCTGAGGGCCTGACGGGCTGGCGGCACGGCCTAGAGGCAGCAGCCAGCCAGCCTAACGTGGCGATCAAGATATCGGGGCTCGGGCGCGCCGGCCTGCCGTGGACACTGCAGGCGAACGGGCCGGTCATCCGCGACGCGATCGCCATCTTCGGAAACGACCGCTGCATGTTTGCCAGCAACTATCCGGTCGACCGGCTGGCCGGCTCCTTCGACGACATCTTTGCCGGTTTCGCGGCGTCCGTTGCCGATCTTCCGGCACCGGAGCGCGAAAAACTGTTCGAGCGTAACGCGATCCGCATCTACCGCCTGCCGATACCGGACTGAGGCTCGAGTCTTTCAAGGCGTTCGCCGGAGCGCCCCACCAAAGCCCATCGCGGACTTGTTGGCGAGCCGGCTTCCTTGCCGGTCGCACATGGCGCCATTTGCAGGGGAGAAACGGCGTCGCGGCCGGCTGCACCTTCGATCGTCTCGCGGTTGCGAAGAGGTGGCTGCGGAGGGCAGGAGAGGGCGCTCCTCGCACGGAGCGCATCCATCTGGTTGTGAACCACTCTGGAGAGCGGGCGTTTCGACAAACACGGCCTGTTTGTTCTAGCTTGTTCCGCTGGACGGATCTGCACAACGCCGGACGATACCGCCCAGCTTGGAAATGCACTTACCGCCCCGTCCATTGCGGCTTGCGCTTCGCCACGAAAGCTTCGACGCCGATGCGGAAATCGTCGCTGCCGTAGCTGGCGCGCACCAGATCCTCACCTTCGACCGGGCTGGCCGCCAGCACGCGCCGGATCGCCTCCCTGCCTGTGCGCATCGTCATCGGCGCATGTCCGGCGAGCCGGCCAAGCAGGGCCTCGGCCTCAGCCTCCAGCGCCTCGGGCGCGACGACGGCGCTGAGGAAGCCGGCCTGCCGCGCCTCCTCGGCATCCAGCATCTCGGCCAGCAGCAGCATGCGCTTGACGCGGCCGACGCCGAATTCGGCCATCAGCCGCGCATAGACGGCCGTGGTAAGGCAATTGCCGAGGGTGCGCGCAATGGGAATGCCGAAGCGCGCCGAAGGCACGGCGATGCGCAGGTCACAGGCGGTGGCAATCGTCAGTCCGCCGCCCACGCACCAGCCGTCCACGACCGCCAGCGTCGGCACCGGCAGGGTGTCGACGCAGGATATGACGCGCTCTACGCGGCGCTCGTAGTCGACACCGTCCTGCTCGCCGGTGAAGGAGGTGAACTGCGCGATATCGGTGCCGGCCACGAACGCGGTACCGCCGGCGCCGCGGAAGCTGACGGCGCGGACCGACGGATCGGCGGCGATTTCAGCGCAGGCCGCCTCGAGCTGCTCGTACATCGACCATGTCATGGCGTTGTGCGCCTGCGGACGCTCGAAGACGACGCGGGCGACCGCGCCGTCCTTGCTCCAGCGGACCACGCCCTCCGACGCTGGCGCCGTCATGCGATGGCTCCGGCGGCGCGCAGGCTCTCGATGCGCTCGTCATTGAAGCCAAGTTCGGCCAGCACCTGGCTGGTATGCTCGCCCAGAAGCGGCGGCGGAAAGCGCAGTTGCTGCGGCGTCCCGCTCAGCTTTACAGGGAAGCCGAGCATCTTGATCGCTCCTTCCACCGGGTGCTCCATCTCCAGCGTCATGTCGCGGGCCTGCGCCTGCGGGCTCGCCAGCGACTCCGCGTAATCGTAGATCGGCGCGGCTGGAATCCCGGCGGCGAGCAGCGCGTCGGCCCATTCCTCGGTGGTGCGCGCGGCGAATGTCCGCTCGATCTCCCCGATCAGCACCTCGCGATTGGCGAGCCGGTCGACATTGGTTGCAAAGCGGGGATCGTCGCGCAGGTCGTCGCGGCCCATGACCTCGCACAGGCCGAGCCACAGCTTCTGGTTGGCTGCGCCGATGACCAGGTGGCCGTCCCTGGCCCTGACCGCCTGATAGGGCGCGCTCATGCGATTGGCGCTGCCGATCGGTCCGGGCACATGCCCGGTGCCCCAATACTCGGCAGTCTCCCAGACCGATAGCGAAAGCGCCGTCTCGAACAGCGAGGCGTCGACGTACTGGCCCACGCCGCTTTGCCCGCGCCCGATCACCGCGCTCAATATACCGTAGAGCGCGTAGAGCCCCGCGCCAAGATCTGCGATCGGGATGTTGTTCTTGACCGGCGGCATGTCCGGGAATCCCGTTCCGCTCATCACGCCCGACATCGCCTGCGCGATGAGGTCGAAGCCCGGGCGCTGCGACCACGGCCCGGTCTGGCCGAAGCCGGAAATGCTGGCATAGACCAGGCGCGGGTTGATCGCGGCAAGCGTCGGATAGTCGATCTTCAGCCGCGCTGCCACACCCGGCCGGTTGTTCTCGACCACGATGTCGGCGCTGCGGACCAGCTCGTAGAACACCTCGCGGCCGGCTTCGGACTTCAGGTTGATCTCGACGCTGCGCTTGTTTCGGTTGAGAGCCAGGAAGCCGCCGCTGTCGCTGCCCTTGAGACGGAAGCCCATGGCGCGGCGCGTCTGGTCGCCGGTGCCCGGCGGCTCGACCTTGACGACATCGGCGCCCATGTCGCCCAGGAGCATGCAACAGAAGGGTCCCGCCATCACCTGGCTCACATCGAGCACGCGCAGGCCCGCCAGAGGCTGTGCGTGCGGGACCGCTCCCCCTTGCTCGCGCGCCGTCGCGGCGTTCCCGCCTTCCCCGTCTGTGGCCATGATGTCCTCCCCGGCCCGGACGGCGTGCGCCCGGGCGTCAAGACGACGCCCGCTGCGCCGTTTGTTTCGATGATGCGCAAAACTTGCATACAAGATTTGCTCCGTCAAGAAGCCACGCCTGCCCGGTTGCCAGCGTCTCGTCATCTCGCCTAAAAGTGGACGACAGCGATCGCACGGCGGACACCGATGACCCAGCTTCTCGACCTCGAGACAGATGCCTCGAAACGCCGCGGACGCCTGCACGGCGCGGCGGTCGAGGCGCTGCGCTCCATGATCGTCTCCGGACGGGCGCCGCCCGGTGCATTGTTGCGGGAAAAAGAGTTGTGCGCGGAAATGGGCATTTCGCGCACGCCGCTGCGCGAGGCGATCCGCACGCTGGCGAGCGAGGGGCTCGTCAAGCTGTCGCCCAACCGCAGCGCGCTCGTGGCAGATCTCGACGTGACGGAAACGCGCAGCCTCTACGAAACGATCGGGCATCTCGAGGCTTTGGGCGCGCGGCTGGCCTGCGAAAGGGCTTCGGATGACGAGATCAGGGACATCCATGCCCTCCACCACCGCATGCTATCGTTCTATTATGAAAACGATTTCGCCAATTATCTCGACCGCAACCGAGAGATTCACCGCCGGATCGTCGAGACCGCGCGCAACAGCGCTTTGTTCGAGCTTTGGAGCATCCTGGCGCCGCGCGTGGAGCGTGCCCGCTCGCTGACAAAGCTCTATCCAGAGCGCTGGAAGGCGGCCGTGAGCGAGCATGAGGAGATGATCGCGGCGCTGTCGGCGCGCGATGGCGACAAGCTCGCCGGACTGATGAGCCAGCACTATCTGAACGGGCTGTCGGTACTGCGCCCCGCCCAGGCGTCTGACGGGTAACGCTGCCGGCAACGGAGTCTTGCATACAAAATTCGAGGCTGCTATCCGATGCTCCGCAACCGGGCGGAGGAGACATGACGGTCGGCACCCCATTTGAGCGCGCGGCAGCTGACGCGGCGCGCAAACTTTCGGCCCGGCTCGGCGCGCTCAACGTGCTCGTTGGCGCCGACATTCCGGAACGCTATAGCCGCGACTGGAGCGGCGACCATGCCGGTGCGCCGGCCATGGTGCTGCGGCCGGCCGACACAGCGGGGGTCGCCGAGGCAGTGCGCGTCTGCGCCGCCCACGGCGTCGACGTCATCCCGCAGGGCGGCCATACCGGGCTCGTCGGAGGGGCGACGCCCGACACGCCCGGCCAGGCGGTGCTCAGCCTCGAACGGCTCGACCGGGTGCGCGGCGTCGACGCCGTGGCCATGACCATGGAGGTCGAGGCCGGCTGCATCCTCCACGCGGCCAAGGAGGCGGCGGCCGCACATGGCTGCCTGCTGCCGCTGGCGCTCGGCGCGCAGGGAAGCTGCCAGATCGGCGGCAACGTCGCCACCAATGCCGGTGGGCTCAATGTGCTTCGCTACGGAATGGCCCGCGCCATGGTGCTGGGGCTGGAAGTGGTGCTGGCCGACGGCAGCGTCCACAGCGACCTGCGAGCGCTGCGGAAGAACAATACCGGTCTCGACCTCAAGCAGCTCTTCATCGGCACCGAGGGAACGCTCGGCATCGTCACCGCTGCGACGCTGCGGTTGCAGCCCCGGCCAAACCATGTCGAGACGCTGTGGCTTTGCGCCGACGGCGTCGCCGATGCGATGGCGCTCTACGAAGCGATCCGCCGCGAGGCCGGCGAGTTGCTGTCCGCCTTCGAGCTTATGACCGGACCGTGCCTGCCGCTCGCGGCGGAACTCGACCCGGCGATCCCCTTCCTCGGCGAAGTCGAGGGCTTCGCCGCCCATGTGCTGGTCGAGATATCGTCCAGCGGCGGCCCGGAGCTGCGTTCCTGGGTCGAGGATCTGGTCGCCGGTCTTTTCGAGCGCGGGCTGGCGCAGGGCGGGCTGATGGCCCAGACCGGAGCGCAGACGGACGCCATGTGGCGCGTGCGCGAGCTGATCGTGGAGGCGCAGCAACGCCGCGGCGTGCATCTGCGTACGGACGTCTCGGTGCCGATCTCCGCCATCGCGCCCTTCACCGGGGCGGCGACGCAGGCGTTGGAGGAGGCGTTGCCGGGTATCGAGGTGGTCGCGTACGGCCATGCCGGCGACGGCAACATGCATGTCGTCGCACTGCCACCGCAGGGCATGCCGCAGCAGGACTTCGCCGCCCGGCTCGACGCGCTTTCGGCCTGCGTCAACGACGCCGTCGACCGCTTCGGCGGCAGCATCAGCGCCGAGCACGGCATTGGACTGGCCAAGCGCGGCGCGCTGGAGCGCCGGCTTTCGCCCGTCGACCGCCGGCTCAAGCTGGCGATAAAATCCGTCCTCGACCCGCAGGCCCGCCTGTCGCCCGGACGCATCCTAACGGCCGGCTGACGCGGCCCCACGCCAACCATCGGGAGAAACCCATGTCCGTCATCAACTACATCACCTCCGTGCGGTTCGACTTCGGAGCCGTTGCGCCGCTGGCGCAGGCATGCGCCGATCTCGGCATCACGCGGCCGCTGGTCGTCACCGACCGGGGCGTGCGCGGGGCGGGGCTGCTCGATCGCGTGCTGGACCTGCTCGGCGCCGATACACCGGTCTTCGACGGCACGCCGGCCAACCCGACCGAGGCGGCGGTTCGCGCGGGCGTCGAAGCCTATCGCGCCGGCGGCTGCGACGGCATCGTGGCGCTTGGCGGCGGCTCGCCGATCGACCTGGCCAAGGGCGTGGCGCTGCTCGCCACCCATGAAGGCCCGCTGCAGGGCTATGCGGCCATCGAGGGCGGCACCGCCCGCATCACCGCCGCCGTCGCGCCTGTGATCGCCATCCCGACCACCGCAGGCACCGGCAGCGAGGTCGGGCGCGGCGCGATCATCATCCTCGACGACGGCCGCAAGCTCGGCTTCCTGTCGCCCTATCTGGTGCCGAGATTGGCGATCTGCGACCCGGAATTGACCTTCGGCCTGCCGCCGCTGCTCACCGCAGCCACCGGCATGGACGCGATCTCGCACTGCGTCGAGACCTTCCTTGCCCCTGCCTTCAACCCGCCCGCCGACGGAATCGCGCTCGAAGGGTTGTGGCGTGGCTGGGCGCATATCGAGCGGGCGGTCGCCGACGGCCGCGACGGAGAGGCCAGGAAGAACATGCTCGCCGCCTCGATGATGGGCGCGATGGCCTTCCAGAAGGGGCTGGGCTGCGTCCACAGCCTCAGTCATGCGCTCGGCGGGCTCGACCCGCGGCTTCACCACGGCACGCTCAACGCCGTGCTGCTGCCGGCAGTGCTGACGTTCAACGCCGACGCGGAGACGGTGAAGGCAGAGCGACGGATGGAGCGCCTGGCGCAGGCCATCGGCGTTGCCGACGCCGCGGCGCTGCCGGATGCGGTGCGTGCGCTGAACGCGCGTCTCGGGCTCCCCTCTGGACTAAGCGCGATGGGCGTCGGCGAGGAGCTGTTCGCCAGGACGATCGAGCGGGCGCTGAAGGATCACACCCACCGCACCAATCCCCGCGAGGCGAGCGCGGCCGACTACGAGGCAATGCTGCGCGCCTCGTTCTGAGCGTGCAACTGTCGACGGCAGGAGCCCATTCCGACCGTTCAAATTCGTAATTGGTCCCGGATCGCCGATGAGGCTTCGCCTTCCAGCAATCCGGGTTGAAGCGGAGCTCTTCAGCCTGACTGACGTGATGGCATGAGGTGAATCCGAACTTCGTCCGCGCGCTACCCAGGCGCGTCCTCGGCCAGCGAGCGGGCGAAATTCGACGATTCGTGGGCGTTGATCACGGCCGCGCGGATCAGGTTGTCGAAGTGCCGCGTCAGCTTGCGCACGGGGTCGGCGGCGTTCAGCACCACATACATATCGCCCATGTAGATGGCCGCGCGTATCTGCCCGAAGATCGTGTAGGGCACCGAGTAGCGGCGCCGGCCGTCGTAGAGATAGAGGCGGAAGCTGGGATAGAGGTCGTCGAGCAGCCGGGCCATGTGGCGAAGCTGCTCGTGCCGTGCTTCGGCCGGAAAGCCGGACCAAACGCCCAGCCCGCGCGCGAAGATCTCCAGCGTGTGGCGCGGCATGCAGACTTCCATGTCCGTCTCCGGCCGCCGGTTGTAATCGATGCGATACTGGGTCTCGCCGTGCTGGCTTTCCGGGTCGCGCCGGGCGATGCCCGCCTCGTAGTCGATCAGCGCGTCGGTGCGCAGCAGGTCTGGAATGCCCGCCGGCACATAGCGTATCTTCGCGCCTGCCGCCTCGGCGTGCCATTTCGCCAAGAGCGTGCGATCGAAGCCGCCACCGCCTTCCTCGATCTCGAGGCTCTCGCGGATCTCGCCGGTCAGACCTTCGTCATGGCTGATGCCGAGCAGCCAGTCGAGCGACACCTTGTGCTGGGTTGCCAGCGCCAGCAGCGTCTCCGCGCGCGGCAGGCGCGGGGCGGAACCCGCCAGAAGCTGCGATAGCGCAGAGCGGTCGATGCCGATCGACCGGGCGAAGGCCGACTGGCTGGCGCCCGACCGCGCCAACAGGATGCTCAGCCTGCGCCGCACCGTTTCCGCCAGCAGGCGCTTGTCCATGGTTCTCTCCGTTTACTTCAGTAAACAAATGACGCTTATTGGTTTCGATATCAACATTCGGTGCGCATTCTCGCGTTGCGAATTATGCCGACTACTGACATCGTCCTGTCAGGAATCGGGGCATGGGCAGGCATGGACAGCGGGGGCAGAGCGCGGCAGGGAAGACGAATGCGGGTCGAGTGGCCCACGGTAGCGCTGATCGCGGCTTGCTACGGCTGCTGGCTTGCAACCGGTACGCTGTTGTGGCCGACTTGGCCGGTGGTGGCGCTGATCTTGCTGGGCGTGCTGCTCGCGCTGCAATCCTCGCTGATGCACGAGGCCTCGCACGGTCACCCGACCGGCAACGGCGCGATCAACGAAGCTCTGGTAGCACTTCCGATCGGGCTCGTGTGGCCGTTCCGGCGGTTCAAGGCCACCCATCTGCGCCATCATGCCGACGAGCGGCTGACGGACCCGTTCGACGATCCCGAAAGCTACTACAAGTCGCTGTGGAAGCATGAGCGGCTGCCGGCGGCGATGCAGGCGCTGCTGAGGCTGAACAACACGATGGTCGGTCGCATGGTGCTCAACCCGTGGCTGGGTTCGATCGGTTTCGTCATCGCCGACGCCAGGGCAATGCTGGCCGGAGATGGCGCGATCCGGCGGGCCTGGCTTCACCACGCGGCCGGGCTGGCGGTGGTGCTGCCTATAATACACTTCGTCTTCGCCATGCCATTGTGGCTTTACCTGCTGGTTCCGGTGTGGCTTGGCCAGTCGATCATTTCGATCCGCACCTATGCGGAGCACAGGTGGTCGGAGCGCCCCGACGGTCGCACGATCATCGTGGAACGGTCGCCGCTCGCCTTCCTTTTCCTCAACAACAACCTGCACCTGGTGCACCACAAGATGCCGTCGGTGGCATGGTATCGGCTGCCGGAGCTGTTTAGCGAGCGCCGGGCCGAATGGCTGGCGATGAACGGGGGCTATTCCTATCCGAACTATCTCTCGTTGCTGAAGGACTTCGCCTTCCGGCCGAAGGAGCCGGTCGTGCATCCCGTACTGCGGCGCGAGCCCGAGCCGGGCAGGGCGTTCCGTCCGCGCGAGCGGGCGCTCAACGTCTCCGGCCTGGGCACGGTGCCTGTGCCGGCAGAGGCACCCAAGGAATAGGGCCGGGCCTTGCATCAGCTACCAGTTGACGGCAGGACTGGCGCATGAGCGGGTACGTTGCCGCATTGCCGATGTATGACTGGCCGGAGCGTCGCGCCGACGTCGATGCCGAATGGGCGACGATCCGCGACCGGCTGCGGGCCGCCGGTATCGATGCGCCGGAGCGTCTTGCCAGACGCAACGCCGACCTGCCTCCGGTACCCGGCGGCATCCGCGACCGCGACGGCAATCCGATCGCGCCCGATCCGGGCGCGCTTCCACCCGATGAATTCGACCTGCCGACGCTTTGGAGGCATCCGCGGCTGCTTTTCTCACAGACGTGCTGGGGGCCGCTGGAGACGACGGGACTGGCCGGCCTCGTGCGCATCGTCGGCCAGCCGGACTATTCCGGCGTCGAGGGAGGGGAGGGCGAGCTCTATTCCTCCGCAATCGTGATGCGGTCGAGTGACCCGACATCAGGCATGCCGGAAGGCGGTGGTCGCTCTTCTTCCGATGGAAGGGCAATGTTGCCGCTCGACCTCCTGCGTGGCGCGCGGCTGGCCTTCAACGATCCGCATTCGATGTCGGGCCTGCTTGGCCTGTCGCGGGATCTGGAGGCGGTGGGCGAGAACCTCGCAATCTTCTCCGCCCGCGTCGAAACCGGCGGGCACCGCTATTCAATTCGGGCGCTGGCGGACGGCCGTGCCGATGTCGCGACAATCGACTGCCGAAGCTGGCAACTGGCTCTGCTTCACGAACCCGCGGCACGGACGCTGCGCGTCGTCGGCTGGACCGCCCGCCGCAAGGGCCTGCCGTTCATCACCAGCACGACGACAACGGATGTGGTGATGGCGGCTTTCGTCCAAGTGGGGGATTCACCCCCGCATCTTTTCGCCTGACGGGTCAAACGGCGGCTCGACATTGATGCGCGCCGGGCGGCGCTTTCCAAGAATCTCGATTTCGAACAGGTTCTCGCTTTCGTCCTCGGCGAGAGCGGCCGGCACGTACCCTTGGGCCATCGATTTTTCGACATAGTGGGCGTAGCCGCCCGATGTCACCCAGCCGACCACCGACCAGTCGCCATCATGGATGCCGCGGACGGCCGAGGCATCGGTCGCAGCCGAGGAGCCGTGCGCCTCCTTGCCGGCAGCGTCGAAGCGCGTTGCTCCATAGCCGTGCGGCTTCTCGACGGTCGCGTGGTCGTGGCCGTTGACCCTGGCCCAGATCGGCTCGTCGCCCATCACGTCCGCATCGAGCGCGTCGACGACGAATGAGACGCGGCGCAACTTCGGCCCGTCCGCCTTTTCACGGGCGGCTGCCTCGCGTCCGATGAAGTCGTTCTTCTCCAGCTTGATGAAGCGATCCATCGCGCCCTCGAACGGGCCATAGATAGGCCGCAGCTCACGGAACCAGGTCGGGAAATTCTTCTCAAGTCGCATCGAAAGCAGGGCGCGCATGCCGAAATCGACGATGCCGAATTCCGCGCCCGCCTCCTTGATGGCCGCATAGACCAGCCGCTGGTAGGCGGGCTGCATCCAGATCTCGTAACCGAGGTCGCCGGTATAGGTTATGCGATTGACCAGACAAGGCGCACCGCCGACCGCCATCTCGCGGAAATCCATGAACCTGAACGCCGTGGACGAGACGTCGTCATCGACCAGCTTCTGCAACAGCGCCTGCGCCTTCGGCCCAGCGATGGAGAGGCCTACAAGCATCTGGTCGAACCGCTGGATGCGCACGGTGCGATCGCCCGGCAGGTGCTTCTCGAACCAGCGCATGTGGTACTTTTGCGCTGCGGACGAGCCCCAGATGATGAAGCGGTCGCTGTTTCCCGTGGGGCCGGCATTGGCGATCGTGAAGTCGCCGATGAGCCTGCCGAACTCGTTGAGCATCGGGGTGAGCACGATCCGGCCCGGCCTGGGCATGCGGTTGGTCATCAGCCGGTCGAGGAAGCCGTGCGCGCCGGGGCCGGAAACCTCATATTTGGCGAAGTTGGCGATTTCGGTGACGCCGACGCGCTCGCGCGTCGCTTTCACCTCGGCGCCGACATGGGCGAAGTCATTGGAGCGGTGGAAGGACACGATGTCCCTGGGATCGGTGCCCTGCGGCGCGAACCAAAGCGGTGTCTCCAAGCCCCACGAGTCGCCCATGACGGCATTCTGGGCCAGCATCGTGTCGTAGAGCGGCGTGGTCTGCGCCGGCCGCGCGGCGGGCAGCTCTTCGTTGGGGAAGCGGATGGAGAAGCGGCGCGAATAGTTTTCGCGTACCTTGGCGTTGGTATAGCGCAGCGTCGCCCATTCGCCGAAGCGGGCGACGTCCATGCCCCAGACATCGAAGCCCGGATCGCCGTTGACCATCCAGTTCGATAGCGCCAGCCCAACGCCGCCGCCCTGGCTGAAGCCTGCCATGACACCGCAGGCTACCCAGTAATTTGTAAGCCCCTGCACCGGGCCGACAAGGGGATTGCCGTCGGGCGCAAAGGTGAAGGGACCGTTGATCACCTGCTTGATGCCGGCATTGGCGATGCCGGGGAAGTGGCGGAAGCCGATTTCCAGCGACGGCGCGATGCGGTCGAGGTCGGGCTCCAGCAGCTCGTGGCCGAAATTCCACGGCGTGTTGACGGGCGACCAGGGCTTGCAGGCCTTCTCGTAGGTGCCGAGCAGGATGCCGTTGCGCTCCTGCCTGGTGTAGATCTCGCCCTTGAAGTCGAGCACGCCGACCATCTCGCGGCCGGTTTCGCGGTTGAACGCCTCCACCTCCGGCATAGGCTCGGTCAAAAGGTACATGTGCTCCATGGCAAGTACCGGCAGCTCGACGCCAACCATGCGGCCAACCTCGCGCGCCCACAGCCCGCCGCAATTGACGACGTGCTCGGCCTTGACCGTGCCCTGCTCGGTCACGACGTTCCAGGTGCCGTCCGGCTCCTGCGTCAATTCCACCACGCGATTGCGCAGGCTGATTTCGGCGCCGAGATTGCGTGCGGCCTTGGCGTAGGCGTGGGTGGTGCCGGACGGATCGAGATGGCCCTCGACCGGGTCCCACATGGCGCCGACGAAATGGCTCTCGTCCATGAACGGGAACATGGCCTTGGCTTCCGACGGCGTGATCAGCTCGGTCTCCATGCCGAGATAGCGCCCCTTGGCGTGAGCCAGCCGCAGGAAATCCATGCGCTCCGGACTGTCGGCCAGCATGACGCCGCCGGTCAGGTGCAGCGAGCAGGACTGGCCCGAGACCTCCTCCAGTTCCTTGTAGAGCTGGACGGTGTAGGCCTGCAGCTTGGCCACGTTGGGGTCGCCGTTGAGCGTATGGAAGCCGCCCGCCGCATGCCAGGAGGAACCCGACGTCAACTCCGAGCGCTCGATCAGCATGATGTCGGTCCAGCCGGCGCGTGCCAGATGGTAGAGCACCGAGCAGCCGACGACACCGCCGCCGATGACAACTGCTTTGACGTGGGATTTCATGAGGATGGGTCCGTTCGTAGAGAATTTGATTCCGGTTGCCGGGCGCCGTCAGTCGGCCGCCACGGCTTCGATTTCCAGCAGCCATTTCTCGTCGAAGATGCCGGTGATAATCGTGGTGAGCCCGACCCTCCGGCCGCCAAGCGCCTCGTCGCGGGTCTTGCGGTAGTCGGCGATGTATTTGCGGTCCGACAGGAAGATCGTGACCTTGACCAGATTGTCGAGCGTCATGCCGGCGGCGCGCAACTGGGCGATCACGTTCCGCCATGCCAGCCGCGACTGCTCCTCGAAACTGTCGGGAACCTCGCCGTCCGCGGTAACCGGGATCTGCCCGCTTATGAAGAGCAGCCGGCTGGCGCCGACCACTTCCATCGCCTGCGCATAGGTCGCGGCGGGAGGCGCGTCCGAGGCGTTGATTTCGGTGAGCTTCATGCCTGCTCCTGTTAGAAATCCGTGGGCGCGCCGCCTTCGGCGATGCGGCGGTCGACGAAGTCGTCCAGCGCCTCGCGGATGGCGGCGTCCATCGCGGGGGCCTCATAGGCGGCCAGCCGCTCCTTCCAGACGCGGTTGGCCTTCTCCATGGCCGTCGGCGAGCCGGCCTCGCTCCAGCTCTCGAAATTGCGCCAGTCCGACAGGATCGGCGAGTAGAATGCGTTTCGGTAGCGCGCCTGTGTGTGGCCCGTGCCGAAGAAATGCCCGCCTGGTCCGACGTCGCGGATGGCTTCGATCGCCAACGCGTCGTCCGACAGGTCCAGCGGCTCCAGGAACTCGGCCACCATCTGCAAGAGGTCGAAGTCGAGGATAGCCTTCTCGTAAGAGGCGCGCAGGCCGCCCTCCAGCCAGCCGGCGCCGTGCATCAGCATGTTGCCGCCGCTCTGGATCGCGCCCCACAGAGAGAACACGCTTTCATAGGCCGCCTGGGCGTCGACCGTGTTGGCCGCGCAGGTGTTGGAGGTGCGGTAGGGGAGCGAATAGCGTCTCGCGAGCTGCCCGCCGGCAAGCTGCGCCTTCATGTATTCCGGCGTGCCGAACGCGGGCGCGCCCGACTTCATGTCGACGTTGGAAGTGAAGCCGCCATAGGCGACGGGCGCGCCTTTGCGCACCATCTGCGCAAACGCGATCCCCGCCAACGCCTCGGCATTCTGCTGCACCAGCGCGCCGGCAATCGTTACAGGCGCCATGGCGCCGGCCAGCGTGAAGGGCGTGATCACCACCACCTGGCCGGCCGAGGCCATCTGGATGATGCCCTCCATCATCGGCATGTCGAGCTTGAGCGGCGAGTTGGTGTTGATGATCGTGAACACCGACGGCTCGCGCTCAAGCTGTTCGCGGCTGACGCCACGCGCCAGGCGAGCGATCTCGATGCCGTCGACATTGCGCTCCTTGCCCAGCGAATAAATGTGGAACACCTTGTCGGTGAGCGTGGCGAGATCGCGCACGCATTCGAGATGGCGGATCGACGGGTGGATGTCGATTGGTTCCACCGGGTAGCCGCCCGTGCAGTTGACGATGTTGTGCATCTGTGCGAGCCGCAGGAAATTGCGATAATCCTCCCGGTTGCCCGGCCTGCGGCCGCGGTCGATGTCGGAGCAGTTCGGCGCCGAGGCGACCATCGAGAAGATCATGTCGTCGCCGCCGAACACCAGATCGTGCGCGGGGTTGCGCGCATGCAGCGTAAATTGCGACGGCGCGTGGGCGACCATCTCCATGATCATCGCCGAATCGAAGCGCACCCGTTCGGTGCCGTCGAGCACGTCCGCCCCATGCTCCTTCATAATGCGACGGGCGTCGTCGTGCAGCACATCGACGCCGATCTCGGCCAGCACGCGCAGCGAGGCGAGGTGGATCGATTCCAGTTCGTCGTCGGAAACGATGCGGGTCGGCTGAAACGGGATGCGCAGACGGCGGAACGGCGGCTGCTCGAACGCTGTCCCGCCGCCGCGCTTGCCGGCACGCCCGCCGCGTCTGGCGCGGTCGCTTGTGCCCGGCGGGGCTTCGGGGGGCAGGGTCATGTCTGTCATTGGAGCTACCGGAATCCGTATTGGTGCCGGCATAGTGGACTGACGCGCAATTGCACAGTGACGGCGCGGCGACCACAAGCGCCAAAGAAGCGACATTGCCGCCGCGGGCGTTGATAGCTGCTGGCCGGCTCGATGGCCGAGGCTACACATGGCAGCGGCGCAAGCGGCAGGTACAAGCTTCGTAGGATTTTGGAAGAGAGAGAAGTCTTATGTGCAGGGCGCGGCGGCCGGACGCCGCCGCGTCCTGCCCAGGCTCAGCTTGCCTTGGCCATGTGCCAGGTGCCGCCAACGCCTTCGCCGGTGGTGTCGCCGGCCTTCTTGTCGCCCTGATATGTGTAGAGCGGCTTGCCGTCATAGGCCCACATCATCGAGCCGTCGGTGCGCTTGATCAGCGTCCACTCGCCTTCGGCCTTCGCGCCGGCCGCGGCCTTGAACGGGGGCCACTTGGTGGCGCAGTCACCTTCGCAGGTCGACTTGCCGGCCGAATCCTTGTCGAAGGTGTAGAGCGTCATCCCGTTGGCGTCAGTATAGACGCTGCCGTGGTCGGTAGACTTGACCTGGGCCGGACCGGCGGCATACGCCGCGCCTACGCCCAGCACCAGAGCGGTCAATGCAGTCATAACGATTTTCATGGAAGTTGCTCCTCCTTTGGAGCGGGGCCGACGGCTATGTCGACCGGTCGCAACAACGCGCGGTAACGCGCATTGTTCCATCACGACTGCCCTTGTCCGCAGCCTTTGTGGCGGGCTAGTTTGCATCGATGAAACGTGCCCGCAGCCAGCACCCGGCCCAGCACCCGGCAAGGAGAGCCGCGGTGACGCCGTCGCCGCGCACACGGCACACGGAGCTGTTGCGACTGTGCGCGCGCATCGGCTATTCGCCGCCCGTTTCCGCCTGAATCCGCCGCCGGCATCTGCCGGATCGATTCAAACGGAGGCGACAAGCCAATGACCTATCAGAATTATTCACTGAAACAGCTTCGGGAGATCGATGCGGCGCATCATCTCCACCCATTCACCGATCACAAGGATTTACGCGACGCGGGCACACGCATCATTACCCGCGCCGACGGCCCCTTCATCTACGATTCGGAAGGCAACGAACTCCTCGACGGCATGGCGGGCCTGTGGTGCGTCAATGTCGGATACGGCCGCCATGAACTGGCCGAAGCGGCCTATGCGCAGATGAAGGAGCTGCCGTACTACAACTCCTTCTTCCGCTGCTCGACGCCGACGCCGGTGCTGCTGTCAAAGAAGCTGGCCGAGATCGCGCCGGCGGGCGTCAGCCAGGTTTTCTACGGATCATCGGGCTCGGAATCGAACGACACCGCTCTGAGGCTCGTGCGTCATTACTGGGCGTTGGAGGGCCGGCCGGAGAAGAACGTCATCATCTCGCGCAAGATGGCCTATCACGGCTCGACCGTGGCCGGCACGTCGCTTGGCGGCATGTCGGCCATGCACGGCCAGCTCGGCGGTGCTGTACCCAACATCGTGCACGTGATGATGCCCTACGCCTTCGAACTGGCGCAGCCGGGAGAAAGCGAACACGATTTCGGCATCCGAGCCGCAAAGGCGGTTGAGGAGGCTATTCTCGAGGCGGGGGCGGACAATGTCGCGGCCTTCATCGGCGAGCCGATCCAGGGGGCCGGCGGGGTCAAGATACCGCCCTCAAGCTACTGGCCAGAAGTCCAGCGCATCTGCCGCAAGTACGACGTGCTCCTGATGCTCGACGAGGTGATCACCGGCTATGGCCGTACCGGCGCCTGGTTTGCCGCCCAGTCGATGGGCATCGAGCCGGACACGATCACAACTGCCAAGGCGCTGACCTCTGGATACCAGCCGCTTTCGGCGCTGCTGGTGGGCGACCGCATCGCGGTAACGCTGGTCGAGAAGGGTGGCGAGTTCTATCACGGCTACACCTATTCCGGCCATCCAGTGGCCTGCGCGGTGGCGCTCGCCAACCTTGAGATCATCGAGCGGGAAGGGCTGATCGAGCGCGTGCGCGACGATACCGGACCGTATTTCCGCGAGGCGCTCACCGCCGCGCTCGCCGACCACGGCATCGTCGGCGAGGTGCGCACCTTCGGGCTGATGGGCGCGATCGAGATCGTCAAGGACAAGGAGACGCGCGAACGGTTCACGGGTGGGGGCGCGGCCGCCGTGATCGTGCGCGACCACGCCATCGCCAACGGCATGATGCTGCGGGCCACTGGCGACACGATGATCCTGTCGCCGCCGCTGATCTGGACGCGGGACACCATCGACATGGCGGCGACCCGCATCCGCACCGCGCTCGATCTGGCCGAACGCGACCTGAGGCGCTGAAGCGTCGCCAGGCCTTGCCGCGCGCGGCGCGGCAAGGCCTGAAGGGTGCTATTGCGTCTCGGCGGTTTCCATGGCCGCGTTGAGCACGCTCATCTCCTGATGCTCCTGGCAATATTCGACGGTCCTGCCGACGTGGCCGCCGAGAAGGTCGGGATCCATCGACAGTTCCTCCTCCGTGCCTGCGAGATAACCCGCCACCCAGATCAGGGTGAACGAGACCTCGTCCTGGTTCATCGTGAGCAGGGCACCGCACGTTACCGTGGACATGTCGATCGGCTCGGCCCTGGCGGCGAGCGGAGCAAGCAAGGCGCTGAAGACGATTGCGGCAAAGGTCTTGGACCTCATGGACATTCTCCTGAACAGGCTGATTTGCGCGGATCATGGTCGGGCGCGCCGATGCCATCAAGCGACGGCGCCAGACTATTTCTGGGAGCATTTCGACGGCAGATGCGGGGTGCGGCTGCATACCCGTTTGCCGGCTGCCCAGCGCCTGGCTCTGGCCAGGCAATACGCGCGCACGTAGCCTGTCGTGGATCGAAGCCGGCGGCTGCGTCGTGCATCAGAGGTTCAGGCGAAGGAGAGCTTCATGTCCAATGTACCCATCATGCCCCTGATCGAATATGGCGACGCCTCGCCGGAGGTCCGCGCCGTCTATGACGACATCATGGCGACGCGGAAGACCGACTGGATCAACAATTTCTGGAAGGTGCTCGCGCACGACCCGGTCGCGTTGAAGCGCACCTGGGAAGACGCCAAGCAGGTGATGGCGCCGGGCGCGCTCGACCCGCTGGTCAAGGAACTGATCTACGTGGCCGTGTCGGTGACCAATGGCTGCGAGTATTGCACCTACAGCCACACCGCCGCGGCGCGCGCCAAGGGCATGAGCGATGCGCAGTTCATGGAACTGCTGTCCGTCGTTGGCATGGCCAACGAAACCAACAGGCTCGTCAACGGTTTGCGGCCGCCCGTCGACGAAGCGTTCAAGCCCGGTTGAACGGCGCGTTCGCAAGCCGGCGCTTTCAATCCGTCCGTACCCGTACTAGCTGTATACATCGCGTAGTGTTCGAGTCGTCAGGAGCCTCGGGACAGATATGGCCGGTCGTTCCGCAAAATCGCAGCGCGCGTCGCAGGCGCTGCTCGGTAGCCTGATGCTGGCGCCGACCGTGGCTGCCCTGCGGGCGCCACTGCTGGCGCTCGAAGCCGGCGACATCAATCCTTGGCGAGTGGAGACGGTTCGCGCGGTGACCGAGAAATCGGCCGCCGCGGTGGAAGGCCTCGTTGCGGCGCAGGCGTCGTTTGCCTGGTCGGTGTCGACATTCTGGCTGGAGCTGGCGCAGGGAAAATCGCCTTCGCTGCTGAACGGGGTGGCGCTGGAGCGGGCGGTTCATGCGGCGCTGCGGCCTTCCGGCCAGCGCGTGCGCACCAACTACAACCGGCTCAGGCGGTCATAGTAAAGCGCAAACAGCAAGAGCCGCGTTCTCCGGGCGGGGAGAGACGCGGTCTTGCCAAACAACGCAGCAGTTTCGCGAACTCGATACACGGCGAAACCTACAGCTCCGGTACGCAATACCTGATCCGGAGCGATGGGCGGCTGCGATGACCGCCTCGTCGACCCTTTTATAGGCACATCGTTACCGGCAGGTTATCAGGAGCTTAAGTAAGTCTGAACGACGCGATTTTTGTCGCGCCCATGGCATCACCGCGGCAGCTCCATCTCGCGCAGCGGAGAGCCGCCGTCGATGTAGAGCCGGCCGCCGGGAACAGGCGCCGCCGCGATGCGGACGAGTGCCAGTTCGCCTGCCTTCGGGTGACGGCCATCCAGCGCGCCGACCTTGACAGCGAAGGCGAGGTCGAACAGGGCCTCGCCCGGCCCGCAGCCGATCTCCAGTACCCGTATGCCGCGCCGCAGCGGCAGCGCGTCGACGATCGCGCGCAGCCGTAGCGACAGGTCCGTGCTCATCGCGCGCTCAGGTGGCCGGTTTGCCGGCCGGCTCTCCGCGCAGAAAGCGGATGATGCCGGAGAAGTCGGTGCCGCCTTGGCCCATCGCCTCGAACAGCCCGTAGAGCTGGGCGGCCTCGGCGCCCAGCGGCGTAGCGGCGCCGGCCTTCTGGGCGGCCTCCTGCGCCAGCCGCAGGTCCTTCAACATCAGAGAGGCGGCGAAGCCGGGCTGGTAGTCTCGGTTGGCTGGCGAGGTCGGCACAGGCCCCGGCACCGGGCAATAGGTGGTCAGCGACCAGCATTGGCCCGACGAGGTGGAGGCGACGTCGAACAGCGCCTGGTGCGAAAGGCCGAGCTTCTCGGCCAGCACGAATGCCTCGCCGACGCCGATCATCGAGATGCCCAGGATCATGTTGTTGCAGATCTTGGCGGCCTGTCCGGCACCGGCCTCGCCGCAATGAACGATCTTGCCCGCCATTGGCTTCAGCACCGGCTCGGCCCTGGCGAAGGCTTCCGTAGAGCCGCCGGCCATGAAGGTCAGCGTGCCGGCGGCCGCGCCGCCAACGCCGCCGGAGACCGGCGCGTCGACCGAAAGCATACCCGCATCGGCCGCGACCGAGTGGGCCTTTCGGGCCGATTCGACATCGATGGTAGATGAATCGATGAACAGCGTGCCCTTGGCGGCAGCCGGCACGATCTCCGCAAAGACGGCAAGCACATGCCGGCCGGCCGGCAACATGGTGATCACCACGTCAGCGCCTTTCACCGCATCCACTGCGCTGGGCGCGATGGCGACGCCGTTACCCTCGGCCGTCTTGAGATTGTCGGGGACGAGGTCGAAGCCCCGGACTGCGTGTCCGGCCTTGACGAGGTTGGCGGCCATGGGATTGCCCATGTTGCCGAGGCCGATGAATGCGATGGTGGTCATGACAGTCTCCTCCGAATACTTGAATTGTCTGGCGGCGCGCCCGCTTCGATTGGGGATGCGTGATAGAGCAGGTATCGGTCGCCGTTGCGCGAAAAGTCCTTCAGCAGCCTGAATCCTGCGGCTTCGGTGCAGCGTCGGGCCGCCAGGTTGCCATCGCTGTGCTGGATGAAGAGGCGGCGATCGGGCTGCCGGAGCAGCGCGTGCAAACTATGTCGGCAGGCGGTCAGCATCGCGACACCGAGCCCGCGGCCAAGGAAATCCGGATGGCCGATATAGTAGTCCACGCTGACGCCATCCGTCTCGCCCGCCGCCGCCGCGCTGTCGTCAGGAAAGGAACGATTGAAATACCATTGCAGGTAGCCAAAGGGCGTGCCTTCGGTCTCCGCGACGAGACACCTGACCGCGCTGCCGTCTTGTGTGCGTGGCAGGAATTTGTCGTCGACTTCGCTCCGGGTGATCGGCCCCTGCATGTAGTGGGGTGAGAGATGCGGTTGATTGAGCCACATGGTCAGCATGTCCAAGTCTCGCGACCGCAACGGTCGCAGGTGGACCGTATTCATCTGCCGATCAGATGCCTCGCCACGATCACCCGCATGATTTCGTTGGTGCCTTCCAGAATCTGATGGACGCGCAGGTCACGCACCAGCTTCTCGACCCCGTATTCGTGCAGGTAGCCGTAGCCGCCGTGGACCTGCAGCGCGTCGTTGGCGATGTCGAAGCAGGTGTCGGTGACGAAGCGCTTGGCCATGGCAGACCATTTCGACGCGTCGGGCGACTTGCGGTCCAGCCGCGAGGCGGCGGTGTACAGCATCACGCGCGAGACCTGGAGGTTGGTCTCCATGTCGGCCAGCTTGAACTGGAGCGCCTGGAACTGGTTGATCGTCTTGCCGAAGGCCTCTCGCTCCTGCGAATAGGCCAGCGCCTTGTCGAGTGCCGCCTGCGCGCCGCCCAGAGAACAGGCGGCGATGTTGAGCCGGCCGCCGTCCAGTCCCGCCATCGCGATCCGGAAACCGGCGCCTTCGCCCGACAGGAGGTTTTCGGCCGGCACCTTGCAATCTTCGAAGATCACCTGCCGCGTCGGCTGCATGTGCCAACCCATCTTGTTCTCGCTCGGGCCGAAGGAGAGGCCCGGCGCGTCCTTGGGCACGACCAGGGTCGAGATTCCCTTGGGGCCATCCTCGCCGGTGCGCGCCATGACGACGTAGACGTCAGAATCGCCGGCTCCCGAGATGAACTGCTTGGCGCCGTTGAGCACGTAGTCGGAGCCGCTCTTGACGGCCTTCGTGCGCAGGGCAGCGGCGTCGGAGCCAGAACCGGGCTCCGTCAGCGCGTAGCTCGCCAGCCATTCCATGGAAGTCATGCGCGGCAGAAGGCGCTGGCGCTGCTCGTCCGAGCCGAATGTGTCGACCATCCACGCGGCCATGTTGTGGATCGAGATCATCGACGAAAAGCCGGGGCAGGCGGCCGCGAGCGCCTCGAAGATCAGCACCGCGTCGAGCCGACCGAGCCCGGAGCCGCCGACATCGTCGCGCACGTAGATGCCGCCGAAGCCGAGCGCACCCGTCTCGCGGATCACGGCCGAGGGGAAGAACTTCTCCTTGTCCCAGTCGAGCGCGAAAGGCGCCACGCGGTCGGCGGCAAACGCGCTCGTCATTTCCTGGATTGCGCGCTGATCCTCGGTGAGATCGAACTGGCTGGCGTTCGCGTCGATCGCGGCGTCCATGGCATCCTCCCTGGCAAGGCATTTCCTTGGCACGCGGGAGCCTTGCATTTTCGCTTGTGCTGTCCGCCCAATCTAGCCCATTGGATCGACCGTGCAATGCGCCACACCCGCAAAGGCGCTGTGCGCAAAAGCGATAGCGAGACGTGCGTGATGTCGATTTCGGCCAAAGCGATCATGCTGCAGGGTACCGGCTCGGATGTCGGCAAGAGCGTTCTGGTCGCCGGCCTGTGCCGCGCCGCGCGGCTGCGGAGATTGTCGGTGCGGCCGTTCAAGCCGCAGAACATGTCCAACAACGCCGCCGTCGCCGATATGCAGGGCGAGCCGATGGGCGGCGAGATCGGCCGCGCGCAGTGGCTGCAGGCGCTGGCCTGCGGGGTTCCCGCCTCGGTCGACATGAACCCGGTGCTGCTGAAGCCCCAGAGCGACATCGGCTCGCAGGTGATCGTGCAGGGCAGGATGTTCGGCACGGCCAGGGCCCGCGACTACCAGCAGCTCAAGCCGACACTGATGGACGCGGTACTCGACTCGTTCGGCCGCCTCAAGGCGCAGGCCGACATCGTCATCGTCGAAGGGGCCGGCTCGCCAGCCGAGATCAATCTGCGGCCGCGCGACATCGCCAATATGGGCTTTGCGACACGCGCCGACGTGCCGGTGGTGCTGGTGGGCGACATCGACCGGGGCGGCGTCATCGCCTCGCTTGCCGGCACACACCTGATCCTGCCAGAGGAAGACCGGCGCATGATCGCGGGCTACATCATCAACAAGTTTCGCGGCGACGCGACGCTTTTCGACGAGGGGCTCACGGCCATCACGCGCTTTACCGGCTGGCGCTCCTTCGGCGTGGTGCCGTGGTTGAAGGAGGCGGCGCTGCTGCCGCCGGAGGATTCGGTGGTGCTGGAGAAAGCGAGCCGCGGCGACGGCGGTTCCGCCTGCCGCGTCGCCGTGCCGATGCTGCCGCGCATCGCCAATTTCGACGATCTCGACCCGCTGCGGGCCGAGCCGGAGGTCGAGGTGGTGTTCGTGCCGCAGGGCGAGCGGATGCCGCGCGACGCGGCGATGATCGTCATCCCCGGCTCGAAATCTACCATCGGCGATCTCGCCGCGTTGCGCGCCAATGGCTGGGACGACGACATTCGTGCGCATCACCGTCGAGGAGGCCGCGTCGTCGGCCTTTGCGGCGGATACCAGATGCTGGGCAGGCGCGTGCTCGACCCGCATGGCATAGAGGGCAGCGTCCGCGAAGCAGACGGGCTCGGCCTGCTCGATGTCGAGACGGTACTTGAGCCCGAAAAGACAGTGCGCAACGTTGCAGGCCGCTCGCTTTTCCATGACGAGCCGTTGAGCGGCTACGAAATACATCTCGGACGCACGACCGGTCCCGACGCTTTGCGCCCGGCGGTGCTGATCGAGGGGCGGCCGGACGGCGCCGTCTCGTCCGATGGACGCGTCTGGGGCACCTATCTGCATGGGATCTTTGTCGCCGATGGCTTCCGCGGTAAGCTGCTGGCCGACCTCGGCGTCACGGGGCAGGGTGGCGACTACCGCGCCGGTGTCGAAGCGGCGCTCGACGCCATCGCCGGCCATCTCGAACGCCATCTCGACATTGATGCGCTGCTGGCGGCGGCGCGGTAGCGGCTCAGCCTGACGGGTTTTTCGCGTACCAGTCGACGATCGCCGGCATCATCGGCTCAAACCCGCCGGGCACGAAGACGTTGATGACGCCTGCTTCCATGTCTGTGGAATTTCGGAAGTCGTGGGTAACGCCGGCCGGCACGATCACCGTGGTGCCCGCCGACGCCTCGACCCATCGCTCGCCGACGAGGATCGAGACGGTGCCGGAGAGAACGACAAAGATCTCGTCGTTTGCCTCGTGGCTGTGCGGGCCCGGGCCGTCGGCGCGGGGCCGTAGCCACCATTCCGACACGCAATAGGCGTTCGCGGTCTCGTCACCGTCGGCTTTGAAAACCGCCGTCATCCCCGGCATTGCGTAGGTTCTGCCTTCCCGCGCGGGCAGCACGATCGGCGCGCGGCTCATGGCTTCTCGTGAACCTTCGGCCAGTAGGTGCCGAAGGTCCAGACATTGCCTTCGGGGTCGCGGCAGATGAACTCGCGACTGCCGTAATCGCGGTCGGTCAGGTCCTCCTCGATCACCGCTCCGGCCTGCTTCACCCGCTCGAACAGCGTGTCGACGTTCTCGACGGCGACGTAAACCGACTTGCCGCCCTGATCCGACGGCTCGCCGACAACGGCGCCGAACGCGTCCGCGCGGGCCGAGCCAAGCATGATCATCGACGAGCCGAAGGCGAGCTGTGCATGGCCGACGGTGCCGTCCTCGTTGTCGTAGCGGGCGTGGACGGTGAAGCCGAAGACATCGACCAACCAGTCGATCATCCTGCCGGCGTCGCGATAGCGGAAAGTGGGGTAGAGGCGGGGCGGTTCGATGGCCGTGTAGGTGGGCATGGGGTCACTCCTTCGTCTGGTGATGAACGCACCGTAGCTCCGTTCGTGCCGGCCCGATTGAAGGAATGTTACCTGCCGCTCAGGCGGCGGCCGCCAGCCATTGCGCCGGGGTTGCGCCCGCGAACTCGCGGAAATCCCGGATGAGGTGGGCCTGATCGGCATAGCCGCAGGCAGCGGCTATCTCCGCCCAGCCGTCGCCGCCCTGCCGGGCAATCGCCTGCGCCCGGTTGAACCGGGCAATCCGCGCCACTGCCTTGGGCGAAAGTCCGATCTCCGCGCCGAAACGCTGGGCCAGATGCTTGCGGCTCCAGTCGACCTGCCGGGCCAGTTGTTCGACGGAAATGCGCCCGCCACTGCGGACGATCTCGCGATAGGCCCAGCTCGCGGTCCTCGACAGCGCCGGGCCGCGGCGCATGCGGCCGACCACAAATGCCTCGGCGATTGCGTGACGTCGGTTCCAGTCGGGTTCGCTGCCGAGCTCTTCGCGCAGCGCGACGATCGAGCGGTCTCCAAGCGTTTCGAGCCCGACGAGCCGTTCGGTCAGCTCGCTCATCGGCAGCCCGAAGAAGCGTCGCGCGCCGAGCGGCGTCAGCGTGATCTCCAGGCAGGAACAGGCGCCGTCGGAGCGGATGTGCACCGGCTTGGTGGTCAGGCCAGAGGTAAAGCTCTGGTGGCCGTCGCGGGCATCGGGCAGGCGGCCCAGCGCCAATTCGAACGGATCGGCAAAGCCGATCAGCACGGGCACGACAAGCGACGCCGTCTCGACCTGGCGGATCGGCTTGCCCGAGCGTTCCGCATAGAGCGCGATGTCGAGCACCAGCCCGGCCAACTCCGCCGGCGGCGGCACCTTCATCAAGGTGAAGGTGTCGGTCGACAGGATCGTCGTGCCAGGCCGTGGCGGCAATATGTGAAGCGGGCGCCCATCCATGGCGCAAAGACTATCGCGGAGGCGCGGTTGCCGCCAGCCTACCAGCCGATCATGGTTCGCAGCGGGTTGTCGGCATCCCACAGCAGCCGCAGCGCCAGCGCCACGCAGGTCACCACCAGCAGCGGCTTGATCAGCCGGGCGCCGTTCTTCATCGCCAGTCCGGCGCCCACCCGCGCACCGAGAAACTGGCAGGCGCCCATGAGCAGGCCGATCTGCCAGGCGACGACGCCGGCCCAGGCGAAGAAGGCGAAGCCGCCGAGATTGGAGGCGAGATTGAGCAGCTTGGTGTGGGCCGTGGCCTTGAGCACGCCGTAGCCGGCGAGCGCGACGAAGGCCAGCATGAAGAACGAGCCGGTGCCGGGGCCAAATACGCCGTCATAGAAGCCGATCAGCGGCACGACAGTCAGGCCGAACAGGAACGGCGTGATGCGCTGGTGACGGTCGACGTCGTCCATGTTGGGCTTGAGAGCGAAATAGAGCGCGATCGCCATCAGCAAGACCGGCAGCGCGGCGGACAGCCATTCGCCCGGCAGCACTGTAGCTAGGGCTGCGCCGAGTGCCGCGCCGAGGAAGGACAGCGCGGCCGCCGGCAGTTGCTTGCGCAGGTCGACATGGCCCTTGGAGGCATATGCGATGGTGGCCGAGGCGGCGCCGAACAGCCCTTGCAGCTTGTTGGTGCCGAGCGCGACGACCGGGCTGTAGCCGGCAAGCAGCAGCGCGGGCACCGTGATCAGCCCGCCGCCGCCGGCGATCGAATCGACGAAGCCGGCGAGAAACGCCGCAGCGGCCAGCAGAAGGATCAGTTCGGTGGAAAGCTCGGCGAGCATGGGAAATCCGGGCGGGAGACAACAGCGCTTCGAGCACGGCGCCTCGACTTAGGCAAGTCGCCCTCAGCCCTGTTCGGCGAGTTTGCGCTGGAGCGCGCGGTGGAGGTCAGGCGCGGCGGCGACCAGCGCCCTGGCCGCGTCGGATTGCGGCCGGTCGAGCACCTCGGCGGTCGGCCCGCGCTCGACGATCTCGCCCTCGTGCATGACCATCACCTCGTCGGTTATGGCACGCGCCACGGTCAGGTCGTGGGTGATGAACAGGTAAGCGACGCCCAGCCGGCTGTTGAGGTCGGCGAACAGGTCGAGCACTTGGGCGCGGATCGATACGTCAAGCGCCGACACGGGCTCGTCGGCCACGACCAGCCTCGGCCTCGTGATGATGGCGCGGGCAATCGAGATGCGCTGGCGCTGGCCGCCGGAGAATTCATGCGGATACTTGTCCATGTCGCTGGGCGCGAGGCCCACCTCGTGCAACGCGCCGGCCACCATCTCACGACGCTCGGCCGCATCGGGCTGATCGTCGAGCAGATGCAGCGGTTCCGCCACCAGCCGCTCGACCTTGTGGCGCGGATTGAACGAACCGTAAGGGTCCTGGAAAACGACCTGCATCTTGCGGCGATGCGGCTTCAGCGCCGATTCAGGCAGCGCGCTGACCTCGGCCCCATCGAGACGGATCGCGCCGACGGTCGGCCGGTCGAGCGCCAGGATCATTCGCGCCAGCGTGGACTTGCCGCAGCCCGAGCGGCCCACCAGCGCCACCGACTGGCCCTCGCCAATGGTGAACGAGACGCCGTTCACGGCGCGGAATGGTTGGGCGGGCGCGAACAGCGACGGCCGCCGCCCGCGATAGTCCCTGACGACGCCTTCGACGGCGAGAAGGGGAGGCGGCGTACCCTCCATGTCGTCTCCAATCGCAGCCCCGACCTCTGGTCCGACCCTCGCCACCAGCGGGAGGGTTGGCGCTGGCCGCTGCCTGTCCGGCACATGCATCGACGCCTGCGCCAGCTGCCTTGTGTAGGGATGCGCCTGCTTCGACAGCGTGGGCGCCGTCTCGCCTTCCTCCATGACAGCGCCGTGGCGCATGATCGTCACGCGGTCCGACATGTCGGTGACGACGGCGAGGTCGTGCGAGATGAGCAGGAGCGCCATCTTCCGCTCGTCGACCAGATCGCGAAGAAGCTCCAGTATCTGCTGCTGCAAGACAACGTCGAGCGCCGTGGTCGGCTCGTCGGCGATCAGCAGTTTGGGCTTCAGCGCGCAAGCGATGGCGATGACGACGCGCTGGCGCTGACCGCCGGACAGCTCATGCGGATAGCGAGACAGAGGGAATTTCGCCTCAGGCAGCCCGACGCGATCGAGGATTTGCCGCGCCGCATCCTCGGCGTCGCGGCGGCTGGCGCCGGTGTGCCAACGGATGCCTTCGGCCACCTGCTCGCCGATGGTCTTGACCGGGTTGAGCGCCGTCATGGGCTCCTGGAAGACCATGCCGATGTCGTCCCCGCGCAACTGGTTCATCGCCGCCTCCGGCGCCGCCAGTATGTCTATGCCGTCAAAACTGACGCGGCCATTGGCGCGCGCGCCGTTGGGCAGGAGTTGCATCACCGTGAGCGCCGTCATCGACTTGCCAGAGCCGGATTCGCCCACGAGGCCCATCACCTGGCCCTGAGAGATGGCGAGGTCGACGTCCTTGAGGATCGGCACTCCGCCGATCGACAGGTTCAGCTTCTCGATCTCGAGCAGGCTCATCGCCGGCGCCTCAGCCGCGGGTCCAGCACGTCGCGCAGGCCGTCGCCCAGCAGGTTGAGCCCGAGAACGGTGATGACGATGGCCATGCCGGGGAAGATTGCCATATAGGGCGCCACCACCATGCGGGTCTGCGCGTCGAAAAGCATCCGGCCCCAGGACGGCATCGGCGGCTGCGCGCCAAGCCCCAGATAGGACAGGCTCGCTTCGGCGAGGATACCCAGTGCGAACTGGATGGTGCCCTGCACCAGCAGGATCGAGGCGATGTTTGGCAGGATGTGCTCGATGGTGATCAGCGTCGGCCCCTTGCCGGCGGCGCGCGCGGCGAGGATGTATTCGCGCGGCCACAGCGACAGCGCGCCGGCGCGCGCCACGCGGGCGAAGACCGGCACGTTGAAAATGCCGATGGCAATGATGGCATTGATGGCGCCGGGACCGAAGATCGCCGTGATCATCACCGCCGAGAGCAGGGCGGGAAAGGCGAAGACGACGTCGTTGAAGCGCATCAGCGCCTCGTCCACCCAGCCGCCGCGCGCGGCAGCCCAGCAGCCCAGCGGCACGCCGATGCCCATTCCGATGCCGACCGCGACCACGGCGACTGCGATCGAGTTGCGCGCGCCGACCATGATCATCGACAGGATGTCGCGGCCGAAATGGTCGGTGCCGAGCAGGTGGTCGGCAGAGGGCGTCTTCATCCGGTCGGCGACGACGAGGTTGGTGACGTCGTAGGGCGTCCAGAAATATGAGAGGAGCGCCATCAGCGCTATCGCCAGCGTGATGACGAAACCGGCGAGGAAGGAGCGGTTGGCGAAGGCCTCGCCGACGAAGGACCGCCAGCCGGGGAGCTGCGAAGCCGGCGTTGCGGCGCTCATGCCCTGATCCTCAACCGGGGGTCGACGACGGCGTAGAGGATGTCGACGATCAGGTTGACCACGACGACGGATGCCACCAGCAACATGACGACGCCCTCGACCACGATCAGGTCGCGCTGGGTGATCGCCTGGAAGACCAGCCGGCCGAGGCCGGGCAGGTAGAAGACGTTCTCGATAATGATCGTGCCGGCGAGCAGGAAGGCAAATTGCAGGCCGAGGATGGTCAGCACCGGGATCATCGCGTTGCGCAGGGCATGCCGCCACAGCACGTAGCGGCGCGGCATGCCCTTGGCGCGGGCGGTTCGGATGTAGTCCTCGCCGAGCACCTCCAGCATGGCCGAGCGGGTGACGCGCGAAAGGATGGCCGCCTGCGGCAGAGCCAGCGCGATCGCGGGGAGCAGCAGGGCCTTGACGCCGGGCCAAAGGCCGGCGCTCCAGCCCGGAAAGCCGCCTGCGGGCACCAGCCGCAGCCAGACAGCGAAGATGTAGATCAGGATCAGCGCGAACCAGAAATTGGGAACGGCGACGCCGAACTGGGCCGCGCCCATCGCCACGGTATCGGCCGTCGTGCCGCGTCTTGCCGCCGCATACATGCCTACGGGAATGGCGATCGCCGTCGACAGGACCAGCGAGATGATGGCCAGCGGAAGCGAGACGACGACGCGTTCGGCGATCAGGTCAATGACAGGCGAGGAATAGGTGAAGGAGCGGCCGAAATCGCCAACCAGCATGCCCGCCAGCCAGTTCACGTAGCGCAGCATTGCAGGGTCGTTGAGGCCCATCTGCTCGCGCATCGCCGCCAGCGCCTCGGGCGTGGCGTTCATGCCAAGCATGAGCAAAGCGGGGTCGCCCGGCAGGATCTCGAGCACGAAGAACACGACCGCCGACGCGACGAGCAGCGTTACGAGACCGATTGCAAGGCGCTTGATGATGAAGGCGGTCATGTTTCGCGGGCGGAACGATTGCGAGGCATGCTTTCCTTCGCACCCGCTCTACCCTGCGGGGCAGAGCGGGCAATGTGAAGATTCGGCCTCGACGTTACTGCCTCACTCCGTCCAGCGGACCTTGGTCAGGTCGGAGACGGCGAGCGGCCAGTTTTCCCACATGCCTTCGAGCTTGGCATCCCAGACGCCGATCTTCGGCAGCTGGAACAAGAAGCCGTTGACCGCGTCTTCGGCCAGGATGCGCTGCGCCTTGCCGTAGAGTTCGTTGCGCTTGGCCTCGTCGGCCGTCACGTCGAGCTCGGCGATCACTGCGTTGAACTCAGGGTTCTGGTAGTTGAAGTAGTAATCCGGCCGCGCGTAGATTCCGATGTCCATCGGCTCGACATGGGCCACGATCGACAGGTCGTAGTCCTTCTCGGTGAAGACCTGGGTCAGCCAGTCGGCCCATTCGACCGGGATGATTTCGAGGTTGATGCCCACCTGACGAAGCTGCGAGGCGACGATCTGGCCGCCGTCGCGGGCGTAGCTGGGCGGCGGCAGCTTCAGCGTGGCGGAGAAGCCGTCGGGGAAACCGGCGGCCGCCAGCAATTCCTTGGCCTTCGCCGGATCGTAGGGGTAGGTGCCGGTCAGGTCGATATAGGCCGGATGATGCGGTGCGAAATGCGAGCCGATCGGAACGCCTAGCCCGGGCGGCACGCCCTTGATGATCTCCTCGCGGTTGAGCGCGTGGGCGATTGCCTGGCGCACTTCCAGCTTGTCGAAGGGTTCGCGCTTGTTGTTCGTCGACAGGACGGTCTCGCCCTCGGTCGTGCCGATCACGACCTTGAAGCGCGGGTCGGCCTCGATCTGCGGCAGCGCGTCACCAGCCGGCATGTTGGAGAAGGCGTGCACGTCGCCCGACAACAGCGCGGGAACGGCAGCCGCGGCATCGGGGATGATGCGGAACTCGGCCTTCTCAAGCGCGACCTCGTCGCCCCAGTAGTCCGGGTTCTTCACCAGCGTGATCGCGGAGCCCCTGGCCCAGTTCTGGAACTTGAAGGGACCGGTGCCGACCGGGTTCTCCTTGTTGCCCTCGGCCGATTCCGGCGCCACGATGGCGGCCTCGCCCCAGCCCATGTTGTAGAGGAAGGCGCCCTGCGGCTGCTTGAGCGTCACCTTCAGGGTCGCGGCGTCGACGACCTCGACATTGTCTATCGCGGCGAAGAGCTGCTTCTGCGGGTTGACCGAGTCTTCGGCGCGGGCGCGGTCGAGCGTGAATTTCGCGTCCTCGGCGTCGAAATCCGTGCCGTCATGGAATTTGACGCCGGTATGCAGCTTGAAGGTGTAGATCTTGCCGTCGTCGGATATCTCCCAGCTCTCGGCCAGCGCCGGTGACACCGAGCCGTCGGAGTTGATGCGGGTCAGCCCCTCGAAGATGTTCGCATAGCCGACTTCCTTGATCGCGGCGGCCGCGCCAGCGGTGGGGTCGAGATGCGGCGGCTCCAGCACCATGCCGATCACGAGATCGGTCTTGGCGGCCATGGCAGCTGACGAAGCGAGCGCGATGGCGGCCGCTGCCAGTACGGATTTGAGCACTCTCATTGACGTTCTCCCGACACGTTCAAGAATTTGGCGCGATCAAAGCGCGAATCCGGCGGGCTGTAAATCGCCGTTGTTGCGCTGCAACGTGATCGCCCGAATGCGCTTTGCGCCACATGGCCTTCCGGAGGTCGATTTTGCCCGCCCGGCGAGGTCAGCCGCGCGCAGCACCCCGCAGCAGTACGTCAAGGCTTACGGCCATGACCTTCGCCGATTCGACCATGTCGTCGATGCCGACCCACTCGTCCGGCTGGTGGGCGAGGTCGAGGATGCCCGGCCCGTAGGCGATGCAGTCGTGCAGGTGGCCGATGCGCGCGATGTGCTTCTGATCGTAGGTGCCCGGCGAGATGACGTAATCGGGCTCGCGGCCGAATATCTCGCGGATGCCTTCGGCCACCGCCATCGCAACCGGAGCGTCGCGCTCGGTCATCAGCGGCTGCACCTCCATCAGGTCGCGGATCGCATAGTCGAATTTCGGCCGCTCGCGCTTCAGCCTGTCGAGGATTGCGGTGACCTCGCCCTTCACATCGTCGATCGATTCTTCCAGCAGGAAGCGCCGGTCGATCACCGCGCGGCACGAATCGGCGACGTTGGGAGCGGGCAATCCGGGGAAGTAATCCTCTGTCTGCCCGCCATGGACGGAGTTGATGTTCATTGTCGAGCGCCGCGCACCCTCGGGCACCACCGGCATCCTCGTCTGCTTGGCGTCGAGGGCGGGGAACAGTTCCGCCTCGAAGGCGTGCAGGACCGCGCCCATGTGGCGGATGGCCGAATCGCCAAGGAATGGCATGGAGCCGTGCGCGATACGGCCCTTGGTCTCGATCTCGGCCCACCAGACGCCGCGATGGCCAAGACAGATGCGGTCCTTGTTGAGCGGCTCGGGGATGATGACGTGGTCGACGCGCGGCTTCGAGAAGAAGCCCTTCGACGCGAGATAGGCGACGCCGCCGAACCCGCCCGACTCCTCGTCCACCGTCCCCGAAATCTCGATCGCGCCAGGAAAATCGGGGTAGACGTCCATGAACGCTTCGGCTGCGACGATCGACGCGGCGAGGCCGCCCTTCATGTCGCAGGCACCGCGCCCGTAGACGCGGCCATCCTTGACCACGCCGCCATAGGGATCGACGCTCCAGCCTTCGCCGGCTTCCACCACGTCGATATGCGAGTTGAAGTGGACCGTTGGCCCGGGTACGCGCCCGTCGAAGCGGGCAACGACGTTGGTGCGCGGATAGCGGTCGCTGTCGCCGGGCGTCTCATGGCCACGGATGAGCTGGGTCTCGAACTTCCGCCGGCCGAGCCGCGTGGCGATGTATTCGGCGCAGGGGGTATAGCCCTCGCCGGGCGGATTGACGGTCGGAAAGCGGATGAGGTCGGCGGTGAGTGCCACGAGGTCGTCGCGGCGGTCGTCGATGGCGCGGAAGAGGCGGTCGTTCATCGCACCAGTTGACCAGCCCGAAGCCGGTGCTGGCAAGGCGTTCCGGTTGGGCCAGCGGACCGTGGCGTCACATCATTGTGAGCCGACACCGGACTGAAACAGACTCTTTGTTAGGAACTGCGCGCGATTCTGGCCGCCGCCGTTTCCGGCGCGGGCCAGGCGCAAGATCGGGGCAATTCGGGGTTTCTCGGGCATGAAGCAGTCAACACTGTCGTACATTGCGGCCGCGGCGCTGGTCGTCGTTTCAGCATCCGCCGCAGGCGCTGCCAGCCTTGTGGCAAGGGTGGACGTCGCGGCGCAGAAGATGACCGTCAGCCACTACGGCAAGGTCATTCACGAATGGCCGGTTTCGACCGCCCGCGCCGGCTTCACCACGCCGCGCGGCGACTGGCGGCCCTACCGCATGCACCGCATGTGGCACTCGCGCACCTACGACAACGCGCCCATGCCGTTCGCGGTGTTCTACGATCGCGGCTGGGCGGTGCATGGCACCAGCTATGTCGACCGCCTCGGCTCGCCCGCCTCGCATGGCTGCGTGCGTGTATCGACGCCCAACGCGGAAATCTTCTACAACCTCGTCCGCAAGGTCGGCGCCGGCAACACGCGCATCTTCATCGACGATGGCGGCGAGGAGGTCGCCAGCGTGCTGGAACCCTGATCTTCGGGCAGTCAGCGACGTGTTGCGGCGTCCTGCCGACGAAATCGGAAAAATGTTCCACACCTAGTCGCATTACGGGCATTTCCATCCCGCGCGGTCTTGCATAGACCTTGCGGGAGAGGAGCATTCCCGCGATGGCGCAGCATGATGTCGACCTGTCGAAGCCGGTTTCCGACGAGGTCCGCAAGACGACCTGCTACATGTGCGCCTGCCGGTGCGGCATCGACGTCCATCTGAAGGACGGCAAGGTCCGCTACATCGAGGGCAATCGCGACCACCCCGTCAATCGCGGGGTGCTTTGTGCCAAGGGTTCGGCCGGCATCATGCAGCATTATGCGCCGGCACGGCTGACCGGGCCGATGCTGCGCACAGGCCCGCGCGGCTCGGGCCAGTTCAAGCACATATCGTGGGACGAGGCGCTGGCGCTGGCCACCGACTGGCTGGGTGAGGCGCGGGCAAAGGACCCGCGCAAGCTGGCCTTCTTCACCGGGCGCGACCAGTCGCAGTCGCTGACGGGCTTCTGGGCGCAGCAGTTCGGCACGCCAAATTATGCAGCTCATGGCGGCTTCTGCTCCGTCAACATGGCGGCGGCCGGCATCATGACCATCGGCGGTGCCTTCTGGGAATTCGGCTCGCCCGACTGGGACAGGACGAAGCTGTTCGTCATGTTCGGCGTGGCAGAAGACCACGATTCCAACCCGATCAAGATCGGCATATCCAAGCTGAAGAAGCGCGGCGCGCGCTTCGTCTCGGTCAACCCTGTCAGGACCGGCTATTCTGCGATCGCCGATTCCTGGGTGGGTGTGCGGCCCGGCACCGACGGGTTGCTGATCCTGTCGCTCGTCCACGAGTTGCTGAAAGCCAGGCGCGTCGACCTCGACTATCTGGCGCGCTATTCCAACGCGCCGTGGCTGGTGATCGACGAACCGGGGGCGGGCGACCACGGCCTGTTCGCGCGGGACGGGGAGGGCACGCCACTGGTCTTCGAGACTGTGACGGAGCGGCCGGTGCCGGCGGGCACCAAGGGCGCGCGGCCGGCGCTGTCCGGCACATGCCAGCTAGGCGATGGCCGCAGGGCGGTGCCCGTGCTGGAACTGCTGGCGCGCGAATATCTGGACCCTAAATACGCGCCGGAGGCCGTGGCAGCGCAGACCGGTGTCGACGCCGCCGTGATTCGGGGGCTGGCAGCCGAGATCGGCCGCGTTGCCTTCGAGGAGGCGATCGAGATCGACCAGCCATGGACCGACGTCCATGGCGAGCGCCATCAGAGCTTCGTCGGGCGGCCGGTCTCGTTCCACGCCATGCGCGGCATCTCGGCCCATTCCAACGGATTTCAGACGGCGCGCGCGCTGCATATGCTGCAGGTGCTGATCGGCGCCGTCGACTGCCCGGGCGCCTTTCGCTACGAGCCGCCTTATCCGAAGCCGTTGCGCGCGCATCCCCGCCCGCATGGAAGGGCCGAGCATTTCGGCTCCAACCAGCCGCTTTCGGGACCGCATCTCGGCTTTCCGCTCGGTCCGGAAGACCTGCTGGTGGAGGAAGACGGCCGGCCCGCGCGGCTCGACAAGGCGTTCTCGTGGGAGGCGCCGATCGCCGCCCACGGACTGATGCACATGGCGATCGCCAACGCACATGCGGGCGATCCCTATCCGGTCGACGTACTGTTCCTCTACATGGCCAACATGGCCTGGAACTCGTCGATGAACACGGCCGGCACGATCCGCATGCTGGAGGACATCGACCCCCAGACCGGCGACTATCGCATCCCGAAGATCATCTGCTCAGACGCTTATTCCTCCGAGATGGTCGCCTATGCCGACCTGGTCCTGCCCGATACCACCTATCTGGAGCGGCACGACTGCATCTCGCTGCTCGACCGGCCGATAACCGAGCCGGATTCGGTCAACGATGCGATCCGCTGGCCGGTGGTGGCGCCCGACCGCGACGTGCGGCCATTTCAGAGCGTGCTGATCGACCTCGGCGCGCGGCTGAGGCTGCCGGGCTTCGTCGACAGTCGCGGCACGCCGCTCTACACCGACTATGCCGACTACATCGTCCGGCACGAGCGGCGGCCGGGCATCGGGCCGCTGGCAGGTTTTCGCGGGCTTGGCGGCGACAGGGCGGGCAGGGGCGCGGCCAATCCCGACCAGCTCAGGCGTTACATCGAGAACGGATCGTTCTTCTCGGCGCACATCCCTCCTGAGGCGCAGTTCTACAAGCACGCCAATGCCGCCTATCAGGACTTCGCGGTGAAGATGGGCTTCTTCGATACGCCTCAGCCGGTGACGTTTCAGCTCTATTCGGAGGAACTGCAGAAGTTCCGCCTGTCGGCCGAAGGGCTGCGCGAGCCGGCGGCGCCCGAAATCCACCGCGCGCGCATCCTTGCAGCCTTCACGCCGCTGCCGATGTGGTATTGCCCTCTGGAAGAGGCGTCGGTGGACCGCGAGGCGTTTCCCTACCATGCGATCACCCAGCGGCCGATGGCGATGTATCATTCCTGGGGATCGATGAATGCGTGGCTGCGCCAGATTCACACGAAGAACCGGCTGCAAGTACCTGGACCAATTTGCGATCAGCACGATCTCAGGGACGGCGACTGGGTCTGGCTGATCTCGCACCACGGCCGCATCAAGGTGCCGATCGCGCGCACCGAGGCCGTCAATCGCGACACGATGTGGACGTGGAACGCCATCGGCAAGCGCCGCGGCGCGTGGGCGCTCGATCCGGCCGCGCCGGAAGCCAATGAAGGCTTCCTGCTCAATCACCTTATCCACGAATTGCTGCCGCCAAAGGGCGACGGCATGCGCTGGGCGAACTCGGACCCGATAACCGGGCAGGCGGCCTGGTACGACTTGCGCGTGCGCATCGAGAAGGCGGAACCGGGCGAGGCGTCGGAACCCCGGTTCGAGCCCGTCAACGAGAAGGCGGATCGCCCTGCCGAACTGCGCTACGGGCAGGAGTGGGCCAAATGACCTCGCTTCCGTCGCTCCCAACGCCAAAGAAGCTCGGCCTCGTCATCGATCTCGACGTCTGCGTCGGCTGCCATGCCTGCGTCGTTTCTTGCAAGGAGTGGAACACGGGCGGCTACGGCGCGGCCCTGTCCGACCAGGACCCTTACGGGCCCAATGTGTCGGGGACGTTCCTCAACCGCGTCCACGCCTTCGAGGTCGTCCCCGAGGGCGGCGAGGTGGTGGGCGAGGCCGGAGAGGCGCGCATCGTGCACTTCCCCAAGTCCTGCCTGCATTGCGAAGATGCGCCCTGCGTCACCGTCTGCCCCACAGGTGCGTCCTACAAGCGCGCAGACGACGGCATCGTGCTGGTCGACGAGGACATGTGCATCGGCTGCGGCCTGTGTGCCTGGGCCTGCCCCTACGGCGCGCGCGAAATGGACCTCGCCGCCGGCGTGATGAAGAAATGCACCTTGTGCATCGACCGCATCTACAACGAGACGATCGCCGAGGAAGACAGGGTGCCGTCCTGCGTGCGGACCTGCCCCACCAACGCGCGCCATTTCGGCGACCTGGCGGATCCGTCGTCCGACGTCTCCCGGATGGTCGTGGAGCGCGGCGGCATCGACCTGATGCCGGAGCAGGGGACCCGCCCGGTCAACAAGTATCTTCCGCCACGTCCGCGAAAGGCGCTCGCGGCTTCCGCTCCGGCGGCCAGCGACGATACCGGCGGCGCCACCGGCTTCCTTGCCTGGGTCGATCGCATGCTGGACCGGATCTGACGCGACGATGCATCCCGCGCTTTCGATCATCGTCTTCACCACCGCCTCCGGGCTTGGCTACGGGCTTGCGGCCGTGCTCGGCCTCGGCCTGCTCGACCCGGCCGCCATCTCGACCAAGCTGGCGCACATGCTGGCGCTGGCGCTGATTGGGGGCGGGCTCCTGTCGTCAACCCTGCATCTGGGCAATCCGCAGCGTGCCTGGCGGGCGTTGTCGCAGTGGCGTACGAGCTGGCTGTCGCGCGAGGGAGTGATGGCGATCCTCACCTTCGTGCCGCTGACGCTGGCCGCCTTCGCGGCGATCTTCCAGTCGCGCCATCTTCCCGCCGCGGGCCTCGCGGGCACGCTTGGTGCGGCCGTTACCGTCTGGTGCACGTCTATGATCTACGCCTCGCTAAGGTCGGTTCAGGCGTGGAACACGAAGCTGACGCCGGCCTTCTACCTGCTCTTCGCCGCTGCAGGCGGTGCTTTGCTCGCAACCTTGTTCGCAACGCTGGCCGGCGAGGTTCCGGTCTGGCTGGGGCTGGCCTGCCTCGTCCTGCTCGTCGCCGGCTGGGCCGTCAGGATCGCCTGGCGCGTCCGCGCGGCCACGGAGCAGCCATTGTCAACGCCCGAAACGGCCACCGGGCTGGGCGCCATCGGCCGCGTGCGGCTGTTCGAGGCGCCGCATGGCACTGACAATTACCTCACTCGCGAGATGGGCTTTCGCATCGCGCGCAAGCATGCGGACAAGCTGTTCGCCATCGCGCTCTGCGCAGGAGGCGTCGCGCCGGCGCTGCTGCTGGTCGTGGCGATGCTCGCGGGCGGGCGGGGGCTGGCGATCTTCGCTCTTGGGTTGGCGACCCTCGCACACGTGGCGGGGGTGCTTATCGAGCGCTGGCTGTTCTTCGCCGAGGCCAAGCACGCAATGACCAACTACTACGACCGCCGGGCGACCTGAGAACCGGCTACTTCTTCCAGCGCTTGTGGAACCACATCCACTGTCCGGGCTCGTCGCGCACCCATTCCTCGACGATGTCGTTGAGGAGCTGGCAGGTCCCCGGGACGTCGACGCGGCCGCGCACGTCCTTCGGCAGTTCGATCTTCTCCTGGATCTCAAGCCTGAACCTGTTCCCGGGTAGGCGGATGGAGCGGGCGGGGTAGACATCGCACTCGAACTGGCGGGCGAGCTTGGCCAGCAGCGGGCTCGTATCGCAGGGCCGCCCGAAGAAGGTTGTTTCCACTCCGCGGTGGAATTTCTGGTCGACCAGCATGCCGATATTGCCGCCGCGCTCGAGGATGCGGGCGAGCCCGAATGCGGCGCCGGCGCGCGAGGCCAGCAACTCGCCCATCGATTCGGCGCGGGTGGAGAATATGTATTTTGCGATGTAGGGATTGTTAGGCGCCCGAAACAGCGCCGTGACCGGCAGGTTGAACGTGGCTCCCGCGACCGGCAGCAGCTCGAAATTGCCCGTGTGGGCAGTGAAGAAGATATGCGGCCTGGGGTCGTCCAGCAGCCGGATGAATATCTCCTTGCCGATAACCTCGACGCGTCCGGGGGTGTCGCTGTTCGGGTTGTAGTCGAAGAGCTGCTCGAGAAAGACGTATTCGCCCGCCAGGCGGGCCATGTTGCCCCACATGTCGGAGGCGATCGCCTCGATCTCTGCCTCGGACTTTTCGGGGTAGGCGGCGCGCAGGTTGGAAAGCGCGACGCGATGGCGGCCGAACCAGGGCCCGATGCGCCGGGCTACCCGGTCGGCGAAGTTCAGCGCGCGCTCGGGCGGAAGCCGGCGCAGCAGCCACAGCGCGGCCATCGCCAACTGCGCCACCAGCCAATACTCCGCCTGCTTCAGCGCCTGGCGGCACATGGCGAGAAACGGCCGCAGAAGCGGCGGGCGGCCCGCCATCAAGCCACCTTGAGGATGATCTTGCCGAACACGTCGCGGCCTTCCATGCGCTCCAGCGCCCGGCCGATGCCCTCAAAGTCCACTTCGGTGTCGACGACGGGCCGGACGATGCCAGCCGCCATCTTCTGCATGGCGTTTTCCATGTTCTCCATGCGGCAGCCGAACGAGCCGAAGAGCTTCAATTGCTGCTGGAACAACTGCATCAGGTTCATCTGCGTCGAGACGCCGGAAGTCGAGCCGCAGGTAACGAGGCGCGCGCCGCGCTTCATGCACAGCATAGAGCCTGCCCAGGTGTCGGCGCCGACATGCTCGAACACGACGTCGACGCCCTTCTTCTTCGTCAACTTGCGCACGACGCCCTCGAAGCGGTCGGTGCGGTAGTTGATGACGTGGTCCGCGCCCAGCGCCTTCGCCTTCTCGATCTTGTCGTCGGAGCCAACGGTGGTGATGACCGTACAGCCCATGCGCCGCGCGAGCTGGATAGCGGCCGAGCCGATGCCCGAACCGCCGGCATGGACCAGGATCGTCTCGCCGGGCTGGAGCTTTGCGTTGTCGAACAGCATGTGCTCGACGGTGCCGAAGGTGATCGGGGCCACCGCAGCCCCGGTGACGTCGACGCCGGGCGGGGCGGGCACCAGCAGGCGCGCCGGCATGTTGACGAGCTCACAGGCGAAACCGTCAAGGTGGAAGCCGTGGACGCCGCCGACGTGCTCGCACAGATTGTCGCGCTTCTCGCGACAGGCGCGGCACAGGCCACAGGTGCGCGCGCCGAAGATCGAAACGAGCTGGCCATGCTGGAGGCCGGAGACGCCGGGGCCGATCGCCTCGACCGTGCCGGCGGCCTCCGCGCCGACCACCAGCGGCATCTTGCGCTTGGCAAATGCCATGCCGCGCCATCCCCATACGTCAATATGGTTGAGCGCGACTGCGCCGATCCTGACAGTCACCTCGCCATGAGCGGGCGCGTCGGGCGCGGGAAGGTCAACGATTTCCAGCCGACGGTCGTCGACGAGTTGCAAGGCACGCATGGAACTGTCCGCTGTATTGATCGATTGCCGTGCGGACTAGACCGGTTCCCGCGCCATGACAAGACAGGCATTCTGTCCGCCGAAGCCGAAGGAGTTCGAAAGAACGGTCGCGACCTGCGCCTGCCGCTTGGCATTGGGCACCACGTCGAGCTCGATTGCGGGGTCCGGATGATCGTAGTTGATCGTCGGAGGGATCACGCCTTCGCGCATGGTGAGGATCGAGAAAACCGCCTCTACTGCGCCGGCCGCCGACAGGGTGTGGCCGATCATCGACTTGTTCGACGAGATCGGGATGCGCTTCATGCGTTCGCCGAACACGGTCGACAACGACAGATGTTCCATCTTGTCGTTCTCGGGTGTCGACGTGCCATGGGCGTTAACATAGTCGATCCCGTCCGCAGACAGGCCGGCATCCGACAACGCGGCATGGACGGCGGCGATCGCCGGCGAGCCGTCCGGTTTCGAGCGGGTGCGGTGGAAATCGTCGGCCTTTTCGCCGCAGCCGCGCATGATGCCGAACACGGTGGCGCCCCGCGCGATCGCCGTCTCCAGCGATTCCAGCACCAGCGTCGCCGAACCTTCGGCCAGCACGAAGCCGTCGCGGTCCTTCGAGAATGGTTTGGATGCCTTCTCGGGCACGTCGTTCTGGGTCGAAAGCGCAGAAAGCAGGGAGAAGCGGATCAGCGCCTCGGCGGTGGCCGAGCCGTCGGCACCGATTGCAAGGGCGCGCTCTGCCTCGCCGCGGCGGATCGCCTCGACGCCAAGCTGGATCGCGGTTGCGCCCGAGGCGCAGGCCGTCGAAAGCGTTACCGGCAGGCCACGGGTGCCGAAACGGTCGGCAAGACGGTCGGCGATGTAGCCGAACTGGGTCGCCTCGAACCGGTCTGCTTCGACCGCGTCGCGGGCGGCGGCCAGCAGGCGTTCATATTCCGGCTTGTCGAGATCCGCGCGATCGTAGAGGGCCAGTCGCTCGTGCCAGTCCATCTCCACCGGGGGCGAGGCGAGGAACAGCGGTCCGCCGAAGCGACCGATGTCGATCCCGGCGCCAGAAACGGCTTCGGTGGCGGACAGATCGGCGAGCTCGTAGGTGAGCGCGCTGGCGCCCCGGTCGCTGGATTTGAGATAGTCTACCGTGCCGGAGATCGTCGTGTTGAGATGATCGACGGGAAAGCGCGTGATCGGGTGAATGCCGGAGCGGCCGGCGGTCAGTGCCGTCCAGTTGTCGCTCAGGCCCTGGCCGAGCGAGGTAACGACGCCGATGCCGGTGACGGCGACGACGGGCCGGCCGAGATGATCCGTGTACTTGGTCATCGTTCTTGCTCCAAGGCTCAGGCCGGAACGACGAGCGCTGCGCCCTCGTTGCGGTGATGGCCCACGGTGGTGGCGATCGTGGCCGAGAGGGGGCCTTCCGTGGCCTTCTCGGTCTCGGGATCGAAAGCGGGATAGTAGGCGCCGTGAGATACCGCCAGCGCCGCCAGCGCCACCGCGAACGGAAACTGGCTTTCCTTGAGGTGCCCGGTCAGCGACGAGAATCCGCGCACCGCACCGGCACCGTCGAGCGCCTGGCGCTCGGCCTGCGTCGCCTCCGGGACGCCGGACGCGCCGGACACGATCATTACGCCGTCCTGCGGCGCGCCCAGCGAGGCCACGAGTTCGGCAACCGCTTCGGATAGCTCGCGATTGGCGCGATTGGTCCGCGCCGCTGCGACCGGGCCGATGGCGGCATAGGGCTTGCGTCCGCGCTCCTCGGCGTGCTCGCGTGATTCCAGCACCAGGAACGCTGCGCCCGAACCGGATACCAGTCCGCCGCCTTCGCTGTCGTCCCGCTGCCAGACCGGCTTCCAAGGGCCGCGATGCAGATAGCCGCCGAGCTCGTAGCCGAGCAGCATGTCGGGGTGTTCGGTCTGGAAGGCGCTGCCGACCAGAACCTGGCGCGACTGGCCAGAGCGGATGCGCGCGGCAGCCGTCTCGATCGCCGCGATACCGCAGCCCTCCTCACCCATGAAGGTGCGCGAAGATCCCGTCACCTTGTGAACGATGGAGATGTTGCCAGCCAGGAGGTTGGAAAGCTGCGCAAGGAACAGCGTGGGCCTCAGCTCGGTGGTCAGCTTTTCGTTGAGCAGCAGGTCGCGGTCGTTGCGGGTGCGTGCGGCGTCCAGGATGGCCTGATCGACGGCCATGTCGCGTTCGCCGCCGCCGCCGGCGACGATCATGTCCATAGCGGCAAGCAACTCGTCATGCTTGGCGTCGGCGTCGTCAAGGGCCAGCCCGGCCGCATAGACACCCAGACGTTGCCACGTCTCCATCTGCCGCTGGTCGCCGCGCTTGGCGATCTGCAGGTTCCAGTCGATGACGGGCAGTGGATGGACGACGTAGGGCGCAAAGCGCTCGGCCTCGAGCGTTGGGCGCGTTCCTTCGGCCGACAGCACGTTCCAGTGCTGACCGGCACCCTCGCCGAGCGAGGAGACCAGTCCGATGCCGGTGACAACGACGTCGCGCGCGCTCATGCCGGAACCACAGTGTCGGCGGCGGGCCCGCTCACGCGGACTTCGCGGCCACCAGGGCGTCGATCTTGGCGCAGAGATTTTCCATCACGAAATACTCTTCCGCCGAAACCTTGCCGTCGTTGACCTCCTGCGTCCACTTCTCGAGCGGCACCTTGATGCCGAACTCCTTGTCGATGGCGAAGACGATATCGAGGAAGTCCAGGCTATCGATGCCGAGATCGTCGATCGTATGGCTCTTCGGCGTGATCGTATCGCGGTCGATCTCGCTGGTTTCAGCAATGATGTCGGCGACCTTGTCGAATGTCGATGTCACAATGATTCCCTCTGTGTGCAGGGCGCAGGCACGAATGCGGCTCTCTAGTCGGTTTTTGCCGGAAGGAAAAGGGCGCGGCTCCAAAAACGGCCGTCGCGCACAGGGTCTGCTAATTGAAGGCGATTCTGCCGATGGAATGCAAGCCTTCCCCCTGCGGTACGACGATCACCGCCTCGCCCTCTCGCGCGTTGACGCCGGCGAGCGCGCGTACAACGTCCTGATGGGTGACCAGGACGAGGTTGCCGGAATCGGAATAGTCGCTGATCAGTTCGAGGATCGCCTGCCGCTGCTCCGCGGCCTGCTCCTCGTCGGAAGAGACCGGGTCGAGCGGCTCCCAAGCCTCCACCAGACCGTTGCCGAAGGCGAGCCGCGCGGTCTCCAGCGTGCGGCAGTAGCGGCTGGCATAGACCTGTCCGACCGGCTCAGCCCTTGCCGCGAACAGCGCGCCGATGCGGCGCGCCTGTTGCCGTCCCCGGTCGGACAGGTTGCGCTGGGTGCGGCAGTTGTCGATGTCGAAATGGGCCGGGTCGCCGGTTCCCGGCGCATTGGCGTGCACCAGCAGCACCACTTGTCCGCCGTTGCGGAGCAGCGCCCAGCCCGCCTCCGTAGCGGAAGCGGCGGGCATGAAAGACAGTGTCACCGACACCAGAATGAGGAAGAAACGAAGCATCCGCGATCCTTTATGGTGGCATATAGGGACCTGAACGGTCGACGAAAGGCAAGGCGGTTGGCGGCGATGCAACGACCCGCCAGCAGGCGTCAGCGGAATCTTTCGGCGTCCTGGCCCCGCAGAAGGGCGCCGGGCAGGGATGGCGCGCATTGCCGCAGGGCCGTTTCTGGGCTACCGGCAACCATGCTCCCGCTCGCCGAAACCATCGCCTTCGTCTTCGGGCTTATCGGCCTCGGCTATGTCGCGGGCTGGATCGGACTGCTGCGTACCCAGGTGGGAGAGGCGCTGACCCAGTTCGCGATCGTCGCCGCGGTCCCGGCCTTGCTGTTCCGCACGTTGTCGACGCTCGATCTGGGGGATAGGTCGCCCTGGCCGCTGTGGCTGTGCTATTTCAGCGCCATTCCGGTCGTGTGGGCCGCCGGGCACCTGATCACGACCCGCGTCTTCGGCCGCGAGCCAGCCGCTGGCGTCGTCGGCGGCGTCGCCTCGTCATTTTCCAACCTGCTGCTGCTCGGTATCCCGCTGGTCCTGGGCGTGTTCGGCCAGCCGGGCATCGACGTGCTTTCGCTGCTGCTGGCGATCCACCTGCCGGTTATGATGGCCGCGTCCATTGTCGCCTTCGAACTGGTGCAGCGCGGCGAGGGGAAGCCGTCCTCGGTGGGCAGAATCGTGCTCGACTTCCTGCGGAACCTGATAACCAACCCGCTGATCGTCGGCATACTTGCGGGACTGGCTTGGCGTGCGACGGGGCTGGCGCTCCCTTCGGTGCCGGCGCGCATCATCGACGCCTTCGCCGGCACGGCGGGCACGGTGGCGCTGTTCGCCATGGGTCTCAGCCTGCGCGGCTACGGCCTCGGGGGCAACGTCCGTCCGGGCATAGCGCTGAGCGCGCTGAAACTTCTGCTGCAGCCGGCTGCAGTGCTGGCGATGGTGCTCGCCATCGGGCTGCCGCCCCTGGCTGCCAAGATCGCCGTCGTCGCAGCCGGGTTGCCCACCGGCATCAATCCCTATCTCATCGCCACTCGCTTCGGCACCGGTCAGACGCTCGCCTCCAACACGATGACGATCTCCACCATGGGGGCGGTGGTCACCACAGGTCTGTGGCTGGCCGTCGTCCAGGCCATTTTCGGCTGAAACGGTTGGCCCAGCGGCATTTCGGACCAGGTTTGCGATTGAAGCCCGCGCCGTCCCCGGGCTATGTCCTGATAACGTCGCCGTCGCGCGAAGGGCCGCTCAGTCGTCCAGGAGGAACCAATGCTGCACAAGACCAGTCAGTTCATGCGTCAGGCCAACCTGATCGACGGTGAATGGATTCAGGCCGATTCGGGCGCCACGATCGACGTGACCAACCCGGCCACCGGACTGAAGATCGGCACCGTGCCGAAGGCCGGCGCGGCCGAGACCCGCCGCGCCATCGAGGCCGCCGACCGCGCCTTCCAGACCTATCGCAGGACTTCTGCGCTGGAGCGGTCGAAGCTCCTGCGCAAGCTGCACGATGCGATCATGGACAATCAGGACGCACTCGCCGAACTGTTGACGATGGAGCAGGGGAAGTCACTGGCGGAGGCCAAGGGCGAGGTCGGCATCTCCGCTGCCTATGTACTCTGGTTCGCCGAAGAGGCGCGGCGCACCTATGGCGACGTGGTGCCAAGCCCGTGGGCCGACCGGCGCATCATGGTGACCAAGGAGCCGGTGGGCGTGATCGCCGCGATCACGCCGTGGAATTTTCCGTCCTCGATGCTGTCGCGCAAGATCGGTCCGGCGCTGGCCGCCGGCTGCACAGCCGTCATCAAGCCTGCCTCGCAGACGCCCTATTCGGGCCTCGCCTGGGGTGCGCTGTGCGAAGAGATTGGTCTGCCCAAGGGCGTCATCAACGTCGTTACCGGCTCTGCGGGCGAGATCGGCGACGAGATCTGTGCCAATCCGCTGGTCAAGAAGATCACCTTCACCGGCTCGACCGAGGTCGGCAAGATCCTGATCGCCAAATCGGCCTCGACGGTGAAGAAGGTGTCGATGGAATTGGGCGGCAACGCGCCGTTCCTCGTGTTCGACGACGCCGATATCGACCGCGCGGTCGAAGGCGCCATGGTCGCGAAATATCGCAATTCCGGCCAGACTTGCGTCTGCACCAACCGATTCTTCGTCCAATCGGGAGTCTATGACGCGTTTGTGGAGAAGCTTGCCGAGGCGTCGAAAAAGCTCAAGGTCGGCCCCGGGCTGGAGGAGGGCACCCAGCAGGGGCCGCTGATCGACGAGAAGGCGGTGGAGAAGGTAGAGGAGCTGGTCGCGGACGCTTCGGCCAAGGGCGGCAGGATCGTGGCCGGCGGTAAGCGTCACGAACTCGGCGGTTCGTTCTTCCAGCCGACGGTGATCGCCGACGCCACCACCGACATGAAGTTCATGCGGGAGGAGATATTCGGTCCCGTCGCGCCGGTCTTCCGCTTCGAGACCGAGGGGGAAGCCGTCGGGCTCGCCAACGACACCGAGTACGGCCTTGCCTGCTACTTCTACACTGGCGACCTCGGCCGCGCCTTCCGCGTGATGGAAGGGCTGAAATATGGCATGGTCGGCGTCAACGAAGGGCTGATCACCACGCCAGAGGCGCCGTTCGGCGGCGTCAAGGAATCGGGCCTCGGCCGCGAGGGCGGACATCAGGGCATCGAGGACTATCTCGACACCAAATATATCTGCATTGGCGGGTTGGGACTGTAGGCCCGCTGCCTGTCGCACATCGTTTCGAGCGCTGATGCCCTACGTTGCCCCCCTCTGTCCTGCCGGACATCTCCCCCACGAGGGGGGAGATTGGCTGTCACATCGGCCTTCGCCAATCTCAGGCGTGGCAGGACGGGCGAAAAGAGAAATGAAGGCTGATCTCCCCCCTCTTGGGGGAGATGTCCGGCAGGACAGAGGGGCGCGCGAAGGAAAGCGACCTCCCGCGTGCTGACGATGGCCGCGCCGGCGCCCTTCGGCTTCACTCGCGACGGAAAGCCCGTCGAGCGGATCACCATCTCGAATGGCGGCCTGAGCGCCCATGTTCTGACCTACGGCGCCATCGTGCAGGACCTGCGGCTGTCGGGTCACCGCGCGCCGCTGGTGCTGGGGTTCGATGAACTCCAGCACTATTTCGACCACTCGCCCTATTTCGGCGCCATCGTCGGGCGCTACGCCAACCGCATCGCAGGCGGACGCTTCGCGCTCGACGGCGAGCGTTTCGAGACCGACGCCAACGACCGGGGCAACACGCTCCACGGCGGCAGCGAAGGTCTCGACCGGCGCCTTTGGACGATCCGCGACTGCGGCCCTGATTTCGTCACGCTGACCATCGCGGACCCGTCCGGCTCGATGGGGTTTCCGGGCTCGCTGGAGATCGCCTGCACCTACCGTGTAGCGCTGCCGTCGACGCTGGCGATCGAGCTGACGGCAACCTGCGACCGGGCGACGCTCTGCAACCTCGCCCACCATTCCTACTTCAACCTCGACGATGGCGGCCGCAACGGAATCCTCGACCACCGCCTGTCGATCGCCGCGCAAGCCTATCTGCCCGTCGACGGCGAGTGCGTCCCCACCGGCGAGGTGGTGCCGGTTGAAGGCACGGAATTCGATTTCGCCCTGCCACGAACGATCAGGTCGCGGTCACGCGGGTTTTCCGAATACGACCACAATTTCTGCCTGGCTGCGGCGCGTGGCGAAATGGCGCTGGCGGCGTGGGCGCAGGGACCGGCATCGGGCGTCGAAATGGAAGTGTGGACGACCGAGCCCGGGCTGCAATTCTTCGCCGGGCAGTTCGCCGATCGCGCCGTGCCGGGACTCGATGGAATTTCATATCGCCGTTTCGCTGGCTTCTGCCTGGAGCCGCAGGTCTGGCCCGACTCGCCCAACCGGGCCTATTTCCCGCAGGCGATCCTGCGTCCGGGCGAGGAATACCGGCAGAGGACAGAGTACCGCTTCCGCCTCGCAAGCGAGTTCTGAGCGCGAGCGTCAGCCCTCCCAAGCCAGGCCGTGAAGGACTTGCCCGCCTCAGTCGCCGAACGCGCGGCGGATCGCCTCGAATGGAGCGAGCGCCCCGCGCACCTGCACGACAGCCGCCGCGACCTTGTGGCCACGCCGAACAGCCTCGGATGGCGGATGGCCGAGCAGGCGGGCCGACAGATAGCCGCCGTTGAACGAATCGCCCGCGCCCGTGGTGTCGACGGGCCTGGCGACGTGCTCGGCCGGCACCGACTCAGATGTTGCGTCCACAACGACCAGCGCCGGGTCCTCGCCGTTCTTGACGACGATCTCGGTCACGCCTGACGTTCCCAACCGCTTCGCCGTAGCCTGAGGCGTGTCGTCGCCGAACAGCGCGTGCTCGTCCGGGAAGGTGGGGAGGGTAATGTCGCTGACCGCGAGCGCTTCCACCACCGCCGCGCGGGCGGCTTCCGGCGAGGGCCATAGCCGGGGGCGGTAGTTGGGGTCGAAGGCGACGAGCGCGCCGGCGGCACGGGCGTCGGCGATGGCGCGGAGGAGAGTGGCTCGCCCGCCGTCGCCCAGAATGGCCAGCGTGATTCCGGAAAAATAGACAAGTGCCCGTCCAGAAAGCGATTTCGCCAGCGCGGCCGGGTCTTCCGCCAGACGCCGCGCGGCCGAATCGGAGCGCCAGTAGGTGAACGACCGCTCGGCGCCGTCGAGCGTGATGGCGTAGAGCCCCGGCCGCGCGCCGGCAATGCGCGGGCTGGCCGCCGTGCCGATTCCGTTCGCCTCGAAGAAGGCGAGTTGCTTGCCCGAGAAAGGATCGTCGCCGAAGGCGCTGACGAAGTCGGTTGGCAGCTCTGCCGGCAGAATGGCGCGCATCGCCCACATCATGTTGAACGTGTCGCCGGCATGGCCCATCTGCCATTGGGGGCCGTCGCCGCCGGACAGTTCCAGCATGCACTCCCCGATCGAGGCTATTCCGGTCATGCGCGTCCCCTCCATGTCGACGGGCATTGTCTACATCGCCGGCAGCCGGTGCGCCAAGCGTTGAAATCCGCCCTTGACCTTGCGGTCGCTGGAAGCCCTAGCTGCCGTTACGAAACGAGGGACAGGCAGATGAGCAAGTGGGTTTTCGTCGGCATTGCCATTCTGGCGGTCGTTGCAGGGGCGATATTCGCCATGCGTATGCTGGCGCCGCCGCCGGCTGATCTCGACCTCGCCCGCTCCAAGGCCTCGGCGAACGGCCTCTACACGGTCTCGATCGAGCCGGAGGTCGAGCCACTGCAGCAGGGGCCGCTGCACGCATGGTTCGTCACCGTCGCGGCGGCCGACGGCCGCCCGGTCGAGGATGCGGTGATTGCCGTCGACGGCGGCATGCCCCAGCACGGCCACGGCCTGCCGACCACCCCGCAGGCCGGCGCGCATCTGGGGGAGGGCCGCTATCGCATCGAAGGCGTGCGCTTCAACATGGGCGGCTGGTGGGAACTGAATCTCACCATATCGTCGCCGGTGGGCGAGGATAGCGCGACCTTCAACATCGTTCTGTAGTCGGTGACATGAAACGCTTCGCCAACGGTTGCCAGGTTGCTGTGGGGCTCACTATCGCCCTGCTGGCGACCGGCTGCTCAGGTGAGGCGTTCACACCGGAAGAAAAGCGCCTGATCGGCCAACTGCGCCTGTCGGAACTGGCGCCGCTGTCGCCGGATCCGACGAACGTCGTCGCCGACGATCCAGATGCGGCCGCCTTCGGCGCCAGCCTGTTTTTCGACGCGCGGCTATCCGGCGGCGGCACGGTGGCCTGCGCCACCTGCCATCTTGTCGACCGCCAGTTCCAGGATGACCTGCCGCTGGCCCGCGGCGTCGGCGTCACCGACCGGCGCACCATGCCGCTGGCCGATGTCGCCTATAGCCCGTGGCTGTTCTGGGACGGGCGCAAGGACAGCCTGTGGGCGCAGGCGCTGGGGCCGCTGGAGGACGCGCGCGAACATGCCGGCAACCGCGTCGCCTATGCCCGGTTCGTCGCCGGGCGCTATGGCGACCGTTACGAGCGTATCTTCGGCCCGCTGCCTGAGATGGAAGACCTGCCCGCCGAGGGCTCTCCGCTCGGCAATGATCTGGAGCAGGCGTCGTGGGCGCGCATGACGGAGGCGGAACGCGATGCGATCAATCGCGTGTTCGCCAATATCGGCAAGTCGATTGCCGCGTTCGAACGCACCATCGCCCACGAGGAGACGCGGTTCGATCGCTTTGCCGAGGCTGTCGTGGCGGGCCGCAAGCCGGATGACGATGCCGCTTTCTCGGCACTGGAGATCGAGGGATTGAAGCTGTTCGTCGGCAAGGCCGGCTGCATCGACTGCCACAACGGGCCGCGCTTCACCGACGACTTCTTCCACAACACCGGCGTTCCCGCCGTTGCGGGGCTGCCTCGCGACCTGGGTCGTGCCGCAGCCACCGCTAAGGTCCTCGAAGACCCGTTCAACTGTCTCGGAGCCTACAGCGATGCCGGACCGGAAGCCTGCGACGAACTGCGATTCATGGTCGTCGACAGCCATGAAATGGTCCGCGCCTTCAAGACGCCCTCGCTGCGTGGCGCCGCGAGCCGGCCGCCCTACATGCACTCCGGCCAGATCGCCACGCTGGAAGAGGTCATAGACCACTATTCGAGTGCCCCGGACGCGCCCGAAGGCCATTCCGAACTGCAGGGCGTCATCTTCACCGATCGCGGCCGCGCGGCGTTGATCGCGTTCCTGAAGACGCTTGACGCGGAATAGGAATATTTGTGAAAATTGCTTATTCGCATCCGTATCGGGAGAATTCCATGGCCACCATGACCGTCTCTCTGCCAGACCAGATGAAGGAATGGATCGAGGCGCAGGTCGGCAGCGGCGCCTATGGAAGCACAAGCGACTATGTGCGCGACCTGGTGCGGCGCGACCGCGAACGCCGCGAGGCGCGCGACAAGGTCTACACGGTCGAGGAATTGCGCGATCTTCTTGCCGAGGCTCGTGCCGATGGCGCGAGCGGCATGTCGGTCGCCGATATCAGGACAGCCGGCCGGCGCATCGCCGCTGCCAACGGCTGGCTCGATGAAAACGGCTGAGCTGTCGCCGCGGGCTTCGGCCGACCTCCTCGACATCTATCTTTACGGCATTCGCGTCTTCGGTCCCCGGCAGGCGGACACTTATCTCGGCAGCTTCGAACGCTGCTTCGCCATCCTCGCTGCAAACCCGAGAATGGGGCGCAAGGCCGATGCGGTCGGCAAAGGGCTGCGGCGCCACGAGCACACGGCCCATGTCGTCTTCTACGAGGAAGCGGCGGCCGGCGTGCTTGTCGTGGCGATCCTGCACGGACGGCAACTGCCCGATCTGGACCGCATATAGCCGTCAGCGGTCCTTCACCGTCTCCATCGCCACATAGGTCGAGGTCTGGGCGACGTGGGGCAGGGCGGAGATGCGCTCGCCCAGTACCCTGCGATAGGCGGCGATGTCTCGCGTGCGCACCTTCAGGAGGTAATCGAAGCTCGCGGCCATCATGTGGCACTGCTCGATCTCGGGCACCGCAAGCGCAGCCCGGTTGAAGGCAGCCAGCGCCGCCGAGCGCGTGTCGGACAGCTTGACCTGTACGAAGGCGACGTGGCCTTCGCCCATGCGTTCATGATCGACGATGGCGGCGTAGCCACGGATGAACCCGTCTCGCTCCAGCCGTTTGACTCGGGCGAGGACTGGCGTCTTGGACAGGCCGACGCGCTCGCCAAGCTCGGCCATCGAAAGGCGACCCTCGCGGGAAAGTTCGGCAAGTATGTTCCGGTCGATACGATCCAGTTGGTCGGGCATCTAGCATTGTCCAGACTATTTGATCTGTGATGCAGGTAATCAATAGCGCAATCGACGCGTATGGTCGAGATGTTTGGAAATGCCGCATCGGCGGGCGGTGTGTTATGGTCCGCCCGGTTCAACGCTAAAGCACCGGTCGCCGCCCGCCATGCCATCCCAGATTCTTGACACGCTCCGCCAGAAGATCCGCGATAACGCCCTGCCCGAGGAAGACGAGGCACTGGCCCGGCTCATCGCGCAGGCCGATCTTTCGGCAGAGGAGCGACAGGCGATCTCCGCCCGCGCGGCGGGGCTGGTGGAAGCAGTGCGGGGCGCGGCCAACCCGCAGCTTATGGAATCCTTCCTTGCCGAGTACGGCCTGTCGACCCGCGAGGGCGTGGCGCTGATGTGCCTTGCCGAGGCGCTGCTGCGGGTGCCGGACACCGAGACGATGGACGACCTGATACGAGACAAGATCGCCCCACATGACTGGTCGGCGCATTCGGGCGAATCCTCCTCGATCTTCGTCAACGCCTCGACCTGGGCGCTGATGCTCACCGGCCGGGTGCTGGACGAGGGCGATGGCGGCATCGAGGGCACGCTGCGCGGCATGATCCGCAGGCTCGGCGAGCCGGTGATCCGCACCGCCGTGTCGGCCGCCATGCGCGAGATGGGCGAGCAGTTCGTGCTTGGCCGCACCATCGAGGAGGCGGTAAAGCGTGGGCGGGACTACCTGCGTCGCGGCTACACCTATTCCTTCGACATGCTGGGCGAGGCGGCACGCACCGAAGCTGACGCCTTGCGGTACCATCGCGCGTACGCGCAGGCTATCTCGGCCCTCAACGCCGGGGCTACGGACGCCGACATCGCCAGGAACCACGGCATCTCGGTGAAGCTGTCGGCACTGCATCCGCGTTACGAGGTGGCGCAGAAGGAAACAATGCTGCCGGTGATGGCCAAGCGCCTGTTCTCGCTGGCGCTGGCGGCCCGCCACGCGCGCATGGGCCTCAACATCGACGCGGAGGAGGCTGACCGGCTCGACCTGTCGCTCGACGTGATCGAGCGGGTGCTGTCGGAACCCGAGCTTGCCGGCTGGAACGGCTTTGGCGTGGTCGTGCAGGCCTACGGGCCGCGCGCGGCTTTCGTCATCGACTGGCTCTACGCGCTGGCGCGCCGGCTCGACCGCAAGATCATGGTTCGCCTCGTCAAGGGCGCCTACTGGGACACGGAGATCAAGCGAGCGCAGGTGCTGGGACTGTCGGGCTATCCTGTCTTCACCCGCAAACCCAACACCGATGTCTCCTACATTGCCAATGCACGGAAACTGCTTGGCATGACCGACCGCATCTATCCGCAGTTTGCTACCCACAATGCGCATACGGTCGCCGCGATCCTGGCCATGGCCAAAGACAAGGACAGCTTCGAGTTCCAACGTCTGCACGGTATGGGCGAGGCCTTGCACGAAGCCGTGCGCAAGGCGGGAGGAACACGGTGCCGCATCTATGCGCCAGTCGGCGCGCATTCGGATCTGCTCGCCTATCTGGTGCGGCGACTGCTGGAGAACGGTGCCAACTCGTCTTTCGTGCACCAGATCGTCGACAAGGCGGTGAGCGCGCAGGCGATCGCGCACGACCCCTTCGACACAATCGCGAGCCAGGGACCGGCCGCCAATCCAGCGATCCCGAAGCCGGCGGAGATTTTCGGCGTCGAGCGGGCCAACTCGAAAGGCTGGGACATCACCGACGCAATCACGCTGGCCCAACTCGACGCCAGCCGCAACGATTTCGCGCCGCCTTTTCTCTGGAGCGCAGCGCCGGTCATTGACGGCAAGGCGCTTGCCGGCAAGGCGCGCCGCGTCGTCAATCCGGCGCGGCCGACGGAGATGGTGGGCGAGGTTGTGGAGGCGAGCGCGGCCGACGTGCGACGCGCCGTCGATGCCGCCGTGGCGGCGCAACCGGGCTGGGCAGGGACGCCCGTTGCCGAGCGAGTCGGGGCACTTCTAAAGGCTGCTGATCTCTACGAAGCCCACGCCGTCGAGTTTTTCGCGCTATGCGCCCGTGAAGCCGGCAAGACGCTGGCCGACGGCATTGCCGAAGTGCGAGAGGCGGCAGACTTCCTGCGCTACTATGCCGGGCAGGCCGTGAAGGCCGAGCAACATACGAGCGCGCGGGGCGTCATTGCCTGCATCTCGCCGTGGAATTTTCCGCTGGCGATCTTCACCGGGCAGATCGCGGCCGCGCTGGTCACGGGCAACGCGGTGGTGGCGAAGCCGGCCGAGCAGACGCCGCTGATCGCCGCCCGTGCTGTGGCACTGCTGCACGAGGCGGGCATTCCGGGGGGCGTGCTCAACCTTGTGCCGGGCGATGGACAGAATGTCGGTGCGCCGCTGACGGCCGACCCGCGCATCGCGGGTGTCTGCTTCACCGGCTCCACCGAAGTTGCGCGGCTGATCGAGCGGCAGATCGCCAAGACGGCCGAGCCGGAGGCGATGCTGATCGCCGAGACAGGTGGGCTCAACGCCATGATCGTCGATTCGACGGCGCTGCCGGAGCAGGCTGTGCGCGACATCGTCGCCTCGGCTTTCCAGAGCGCAGGGCAGCGATGCTCGGCGCTGCGAATTCTCTACGTCCAGAGGGATGTCGAGGCCAAGATCATGGAAATGCTCAAGGGCGCGCTGGACGAGCTCAGGCTCGGCAATCCGTGGCAGATCTCGACGGATGTCGGTCCCGTGATCGACGACGAGGCGCGTCAAGGACTTCTCGCATACTGCGCCGACATGGAGGCGAAGGGGCGGCTGATCTCGCGGCTGGATGCGCCGGGCGACGGACGCTTCGTGCCGCCGCACATTCTGAAGGTCGCCGGCATCGGCGAGATGGCGCGTGAGATGTTCGGCCCTGTGCTGCATGTCGCGACCTTCGAGGCGGACGAGATCGACAGGGTCGTGGCCGACATCAACGTCAGGGGATACGGCCTGACCTTCGGGCTGCACACGCGCATCGAGGAGCGGGTTCAGCGGATCGTCGACGGCATCCAAGCCGGCAACATCTATGTCAACCGCAACCAGATCGGCGCCGTCGTCGGCTCGCAGCCATTCGGCGGCGAGGGGCTATCGGGCACCGGCCCCAAGGCCGGCGGGCCGCACTATCTGAGACGGTTCCGCAAGGGCGAGGTGACGACGCTGAAGCCCGTCGAGGCGCCGGCCGTGCCGGTGCGCACGCTGGGCGAGCACATGCCCGACGCGGCGCGCGGCGGCTGGTCGACGAGGCCCGACCGCATCGCGGTGCTGCGAAAGCACTTGCGCGGCAAGGGCGCGGAAGCGATCGGTGCGGCAGCGTCGATCGATTTCGGCCCGGTCGACCTGCCGGGGCCAACGGGCGAGGCGAATACGCTGCTGCTGGTGCCGCGCGGGCGCGTTCTGTGCCTGGGACCGGATCAGGAAACGGTGTTTGCGCAGGCGATCCAGGCGCTGGCCGCAGGAAACGCGGTGCTGGCGGTCGCGCCCGGCGCGCGCGCCGCGCTGGCGCCGATCCTGGGCAAGGGGATGCCGGTCGAAGCGATCGACGGGGCGGTGGATGCCGCCGACCTTGCAGGATTCGACGTCGAGGTGGTCGCGATGTCGGCCGACAGAGATACGCTGCGAGCGATTCGCCAGGCGCTTGCCGGTAAAGCCGGCCCCATCGCGCGATTGGTTGCGGCGGTGATCAACCCGACGGCCTACGTGCACGAGCGCGCCGTGTGCGTGGACACAACGGCCGCCGGCGGCAACGCCAGCCTGCTGGCGGCGGCGGAATAGAGCAGGGTGCCAGCCGGCGAAGACGCACCCCTTGGGGTGAGCCTTCGCAGCGTTGATGGCTAGGCGCCTTCGACGACCGAGAAGCCCTCGAACTGTGGATGGCCGAGATAGGCTGGCTTGTGGTTGCCGGCATTCTTGTGGGCATCGCGGAAATTCTGCGACCTGGTCCATGCGACGAAATCGTCATGGCTTTCCCAAACGGTATGCGAGGCGAACAGGGTGTAGCCTTCCTCCTCGTTGACCGCGCCGCGCAGCAGGTGGAATTCGCGAAAGCCCTTCATCTCGCCGAGGGTCGAATCGCGCTCTTTCCAGATGTTTTCGAACTCTTCCTCGGAGCCGTTCTTCACTTTGAAGCGGTTCATGGCGATGTACATGACGTCCTTCCTTTCGAGATCTTATGGTCTTGAAGATTTGCGTGCGGCCTGGCGAGCCGGACGCGCATAGGACGCCAGCGGCACCACATTTCCTGGGAGGAAATCGGGCACCCTGGGCGTGGGGCAAGGCCCGGCCTGCACGAGGCCGGACGGGTGAACGGAATTGAGCTCGACGACCGACGGGTTGGCCTCGATCGTCTCTGCGCGATGCTCGAAGAGAGCCTGCAACTCCGGACGGAGACCGTCGCCGCGCGCAGCCGCGAGGCGATGCAAGTTGAGCCATGACATAGATGGTTCCTCGATCAGATGCCGAAAACGGCGTCGACGCGGCTGGCGGTGACCAGCCCGCCCATGCAGGCGGCCGGGTCGATGCCTAGGCCCCGGCACTCGGTCGCGTCGTTGACGAGAACGCGGCCGATCTTGGCGCAGTCGATGGATGGGAAGTCAAACTGGCGCACCTTGGTCTTGCCGTCGGGAAGGTCCTTGAAATCGACCAGCGTCAGCCGGCTGATGCGGCCATCCCTGTCGAAGATCGCCATCTCGAAGGCGGCGCTGTCGAGCCCGCCACCGAGGCGGTTCTCGACCACGAAGGTAAACCGGCAGCCGCGCTCCGACGGCTGCAGAGCATTCAACTCGAGTGTAAGGACCGGCGGCGAGGCGGGCGCAGTCTCCTGCGCCCGCACCTGGCCGATGGAGACAGACGAAACCGCAACAGCGACGGTCAGGATTCGCTTCAGCATCATCCGCCTCGATCGCCCTTAGTAGCCGAACTGCCTGGCCAGCGTGATCTTGAACGTGCGGCCCTTCGATCTGTCGAGCCGCAGGTTCTCTCGGTAATTGGCGTTGAACAGGTTGTAGACGCCGAACTGAGCCTCCCATCCCTTGAACTGGCCTTCTTCCGGCTTCCAGTTGGCGAAGACGTCAACGCGCGTCCAGGCGTTGGCCGAATCGTCCGGGTCGCCGGTCGAGGGCGTCGGCGACATGGGCGACGTCAACGGAACGACATACTGACCTTCGGCGGCGAAGGTCGTCGTGGCGCCGAAGCTGAGCCCGTGTTCAGGCAGGCGGGCGCCCAGCGTCAGAACCAACTTGTTCTGCGGGATCGTTTCCAGCGAATCGCCGGCCGCGATGGTCGTCGTGCCGATCGTATAGTCGCTGGTGTATTCGCCGATGAGGTGGGTGTAGGCGAGACGCCAGAAGAAATAGTCGGTCTCGAATGCTCCCTCCAGCTCGACGCCGTAGATGCGCATGTTGTTGACGTTGATGTAATTGGGGACGGCCGCGCCGCCTGTGGCCGGGTTGGTCCTGATGCCGTCCCTGATGTCGTTGTAGAAGCCGGTCGCCTTGAAGCCGAGCGAGTTGCTGCCGCCACCGATGTCATGGAAGGAGGTCGCGAACCCGAGTTCGTAATTGTCGGAACGCTCCTTCTTCAGGCCGGGGCTGATACCCCTGGTCTGGACGAGGCCGGTGAAGTTGTAAGTCGTGCTGAACAGCTCGTCGAGCGTCGGGAAGCGCTCGGTGTGCGCGACCGATCCGAAGACGCCGAAATTGTCGTTGATCTTGTAGTGAGCCGCGAGCTTGGGCGAGAAGGCGGTGCCGGTGACCCTTTCCGCGGCCGCCGAATGCACGGCAACGGTCGGATCGGGGTTCATCCCGTAGAAGTCCACGCGGGCGCCGGGGATGAGGGTGAGCCGGTCATCCCAGACGAACTCGTTCTGAGCGAACAGGCCCAGCTTGTTCTCGGTGCCCTCGGGATGCGATGGCAAGGCAAGTGCGCCGCTGGGCCTCCCGGCGAGCCGGTGCTGCCGGCTGGCTTGCAGACCGACTGTCAGGTAGTTCTCGAAGCTGTCGCCGATGTAGTCGAACGTGTTGTCGGCCTTGAGCTGCAGGGTCTTGTAGGCGTAGTCGGTCGGCAACAGGATTGCCGTGTTGGTCGGCAGCCCCGGCGTCGCGGGGGCTCCGGTAGACTGGCCCTGGCGGTTCTGCGTGTCGGAATAGGTGAGCGCCACGTTGAGATCGAGCCACGGATTGTCGGCGGCGGGGTTCTCGTAGGACAGGGCCCAGGTCTGGTCGATGACATGACGATCGACGGTGCCGAAGCCGAATGCGGGATCGGTCGCGCTGGTCTGGGTATAGGGCTGGTCGTCGGCGTTGCTGTCCCAGCGCTGGTAGGAAGCGCGCACCACCTGCTCGTGGTCGATGTACCAGGTGCCCTTGATGAGGCCGGAATAGGCGTTGAACGCGGAACCGATGAGCGGCAGACCGTTGGCCTTCTCCATCTCATCCGCGCGCCGCCAGTTGCCCTGCGCCAGCATCTCGAAATTGTCGTTGAAGCGATGAGCCCACACGCCCGAAGCCAGCGTGCCGTTGCCGTTGGTTTCGTAGGTGCCCTTGAGGCGAACCGCACCCGTGTCGCCCGGAGCGATGAAGTCCGATGCGTCCTTGGTGACCAGATTGATGACGCCGCCGATCGCGCCTGAACCGTAGAGCGTGGACGAGGCGGGACCGCGCAGCACCTCGACCTTCTTGTAGAGCTCCGGGTCCGAGAAGAACGAGCCCATGCGGTACTGCTCGTTGAACTTCGGCGCGCCGTCGACAGTGATGACGACGCGGGCGGCGTCGGCCGAATTCTCTGTCGCGCCGATGCCGCGGATGTTGAACGCCTCGCCGAAGACGCGGTCGCTGCCGATCACCTGGACGCCGGGAACCTCGCGAAGGATCTCACCGGTGGTGGCTGCCTGCTGACGGTCGATGTCTTCCTGCTCGACAACAGTGACCGCCTGCGGCGTGTCGATTGCCACCTTGTCCTGGCCGGCGCCGACGACGATGCGCTGCAACAGCGTTACGCGGCCCTGCCGGGCCTCTTCATTCGTTACGGTATCCTCGACTTGCGCGTTCTGCGCGTATGCCTGCATGGACCCCGCCGCGACGGCCATTGCCGCCCCGCCAAGCAGGACGACCATTCTACGAGCCACCAGCCCCATATTCTCTACTCCTGATCTTCTGGGAACGTGCTGGCTGGCCCCCTGGCTTGCTGGCACTTTCGATTTCGGCCGGAGCTCTAAAATGTTGACTAATTCACTCCGGTATTGCGCTTCCTATTAAAGCTGATAATTAGTGTCAAGAATTCTGATCGCGCTTATGCGATGTCCCCCAGCCAGCGGAACGCGAGCCCGGACGAGAGAAAGGAACGGCGTCGTGAACAGCTACACCCCCTTCAACCATCCCTCCTTCCGCGGATCTTCTCCGGCCGAGGCCCGACCCGAGATCGTGCAGCGTCCGCCGGCGCGCGTGGTGACCAGCGACAGCCTGTTCCGCGGCACCACCGAGATCGGCATCGAGCATCACGGCGCGCTCTACCGGCTCAAGATCACCCGGCAGGGCAAGCTCATTCTCAACAAGTGACAACGACAGGGACGATCATGAGTGCAGCGGTAAGGCCGTCACCCGAAGAGATCAGGCGCGCGCGCGCCGACAATCCGAAAATGCGCGAGCGCGACCTTGCCCTTCAAATGGGCATCTCGGAGGCGGAGCTGGTGGCGGCGCATGCCGGAGCGAGCGCGCGGCGCATAGAGCCGCGCGTCAACGACCTGATCACCGGCATGGCGGCGCTGGGCGAAGTGATGGCACTGACCCGCAACGAGAGCGCGGTGCACGAGAAGATCGGCGTCTACGACAAGCCCGTGACTGGCGAACACGCGGCCAGGCTGCTCGGAGCCGACATCGACCTGCGCATCTTTCCGGGCGTTTGGGCGCACGGCTTCGCGGTCGAGAAACGCGACGGCGAAGACATCAGGCGCAGCCTGCAGTTCTTCGACAAGGCGGGCGACGCGGTGCACAAGATCCATTTGCGCCCGTCGTCCGACGTTGCCGCCTATGAGGCGCTGGTCTCGTCGCTGCTCAGCGCCGACCAGTCGTCCGGTGTCTCCATCCTCCCGTTCGAGGCTGGCGCACAGAGCGCGAAGGCGCAAACAGCGGCAACCGTCGAAGAACTGCGCACGCGCTGGAGCGCGATGACCGACGTACACCAGTTCTTCGGCATGCTGAAGGCGCTGAAGCTTGGTCGCCGCGAGGCGGTCAGCCTCGTCGGTGACGATTTCGCCTGGTTGCTTGATGCGGCGGCGGTGCCAGTCATGTTCGAGCGGGCAGTTGAGACGCAGGTGCCGCTCATGTGCTTCGTCGGCAATCGCGGCTGCATCCAGATACATTCCGGCCCGATACAGACCATCAAGCCGATGGGGCCGTGGCTGAACGTGCTCGACGAGACGTTCCACCTGCACCTGCGATTGGACCACGTCGCCGAGACCTGGGTGGTGCGCAAGCCGACCAAGGACGGCCATGTGACGTCCATTGAGGCCTATGACGCCGCCGGCGAGATGATCATCCAGTTCTTCGGCAAGCGCCATGAAGGCACGGCGGAGCGCGACGAATGGCGGTCGATCGCCGAGAGCCTGCCACGGCTGGCCCGACAGTCGGCCGCCTAGGAGAATTCGATGATACGCAGCTTCAAGTTCGGCGCCGTCGTGCGCCTTGCCGCCACCTTCTCAACTACCGCCTATCTCAGCGGGGCAACGCTGGCGGAGCAATATGACACGTCGCGGGTGGTCGCGGTTGGCGGTTCGGTGACCGAGATCGTCTATCTGCTGGGAGAAGCGGAGCGATTGGCAGCGCGCGATTCGACCAGCCTTTACCCACCGGAAGCGCTGGCGTTGCCGGATGTAGGCTATATGCGCGCGCTTTCGCCGGAGGGTGTGCTGTCGGTCGATCCGTCGCTGATCCTGATGCTCGAAGGCAGCGGCCCGCCCGATGCGCTCGACGTGCTGAAGAAGGCCAGCATTCCTTTGGTCCAAGTGCCTGAGCGGTTCGATCGCGACGGCATCCTCGCCAAGATCGAGGTCATAGGCGAGGCGTTGGGCGTAGCGGACAAGGCCAAGGCGCTTGCGGAGCAGGTGGAGGCCGACACGCTGGCTGCTGAGCACGCCACCGACGGGATCGAGGACCGGGCGCGCGTCATTTTCGTGCTGTCGCTGCAGGGGGGGCGCATCCTTGCCTCGGGCGTCGACACGGCGGCCGACGGCGTGATCAGCATGGCCGGCGCGGTCAACGCGGTGACAGGCTATACTGGCTATAAGCAACTTACCGACGAGGCCGTGATCGAGGCGGCACCCGATTTCGTGCTGGCCATGGATCGCGGCGGCGACCACGAAGCGGCGGTGGAAGAGCTTTTGGCGCATCCGGCGATCGCTTCGACGCCAGCCGGGCGCAACCGCAAGGTGATCCGGATGGACGGCTCATTCCTGCTGGGCTTCGGGCCGCGAACCGCTTCGGCCGTACGTGACCTGGCACATGCGATCTACGGCGATGCCGTCGCGGCGGATTGAGCAGGCGGTCATGACAGCATTGCAGCGAACGGCCGGTTGCCTCGCCATCGGCGCCGGGCATCCGGCGGGCGACCGCGCGGGCCGTGCCCGCGCCACCATCGCCGCATTGGCGCTGCTGCTGGTGGCGGTGAGCCTGTTCGGATTGACCGCCGGAGCGTCTGACGCATCGGCCTGGGACGTGGTTATGGGCGGGCTGTTCGGCCACGAGAACGCGATGACGGCCCGCGACCGCATCATCGTCTACGACATACGCATACCGCGCGTGGCGATGGGCATCCTGATCGGGGCGGCGCTCGCCGTTTCCGGCGCGGTCATGCAGGGCCTGTTCCGCAACCCTCTGGCCGATCCGGGCCTAGTCGGTGTTTCGGCAGGCGGCAGCCTCGGCGCGATCTCGATGATCGTGCTGGGCGGCACCGTGCTGGCGCCAGTGTCGATGGCGTTCGGCATCTATGCGCTGCCGCTGGCAGCGTTCTGCGGCAGCCTTGCGGTGACGCTTGTGCTCTATCACGTTGCTACCCGCCACGGCCGCACCTCGATCGCTACCATGCTGCTGGCGGGCATCGCTCTCGGGGCCATGGCCAACGCTTTTGCCGGCGTGCTGATCTACCTCGCCGACGACCGGCAATTGCGCGATCTGACATTCTGGGGTCTCGGCTCTCTGGCCGGTGCAACTTGGGCCAAACTGGCGGCGGCCGGGCCGATCATCATGCTGGCGCTGCTCGCCGCTCCCTTCATGGCGCGCTCTCTCAACGCCATGGCGCTGGGCGAGGCGACGGCGCATCATCTCGGCATTCCCGTGCAGCGGTTCAAGAACGTCGCCATCGTCACCGTCGCAGCCGCCACGGGCGCCTCGGTCGCCGTTTCCGGCGGCATCGGCTTCGTCGGCATAGTCGTCCCGCATCTTCTGCGGCTGGTCATCGGGCCCGACCACCGCTTCCTGCTGCCGGCCTCGGCGTTGCTGGGCGCGTCGCTGCTGCTGTTGGCCGACGCAGTGAGCCGCACCATCGTCGCACCGGCCGAACTGCCCATCGGCATCGTCACGGCTGCCGTCGGCGCGCCGTTCTTCCTGTGGATATTGCTGCGCAAGCGCGGCATCGTCGACCTGTGAGGCATGGGATGATCGAGGCAACCGACGTTTCGGTGTCGATCGGCAGCAAGCCGATCCTCCATGGCATCGATTTCACCGCCCGGCCGGGCGAAGTTTCGGCGGTCGTAGGGCCGAACGGTTCCGGCAAGTCTACCTTGCTCAAGGCATTGTCCGGCGAGTTGGCGGCGCAGGGCAGCATCAGGCTCAACGGTCGCGACCTGCGCGAGCTTAAGCCGTGGCATGCCGCCGCCCTGCGCGCCGTGCTCCCGCAGGCGACGGCGCTGTCCTTTCCGTTCACGGTGCGTGAGATTGTCCGGCTGGGCATCGTCGGCGGGCGCACGGGCGCACTGGCCGGCGAGGACGAGAGGCTGCCGGAGCGAGCGCTTGCGCGCGTCGATCTCGACGGCTTCGCCGGGCGTTTTTACCAGGAGCTGTCGGGCGGCGAGCAGCAGCGCGTGCAATTGGCGCGCGTGCTGTGTCAGGTCTGGGCGCCGGTGCTCGAAGGCGAGCCGCGCTGGCTGTTCCTCGACGAACCCGTATCGAGCCTCGATATCAAGCACCAGCTGGTCATCATGAAGATCGCCCGCGACTTCGCGGCGCGCGGCGGTGGCGTGGTGGCGATCCTGCACGATCTCAACCTGACGGCGATGTTTGCCGACAAGGTGACCGTGATCAGCCGGGGCAGGGTGGCCGCAGCCGGCGCGCCGCGCGACGTGCTGACCGATTCGCTTATCGAGCGGGTGTTCGACTGCCGGCTGAAGGTCAGCGGGCTGCCTGCCGGCGACACGCCATTCGTGCTGCCGCAATCCGCCGTGCTCTAGATCAGCCGTTGGCAGCCAGCCGGGGCAATTCGGGGATGCCGAGCAGGTCGCGCATCGACGGCCGCGCCGTCACCAAATCGTTGATCGTGTAGCTTCCGAGCACATCGAAGAAGGCGCCGAGCGCCTTGCGCAGGGCCTCGTTGAGCGCGCAGGAATCGACAAGCGGGCACTCGGTCGCGTCATTCTCGAAGCACTCTGCCATGGCAAAGCTCTCTTCCGTGACACGGACGACGTCGAAAAGCGTGATCTTGTCGGCCGGCTTCGCCAGCCTCACACCTCCATTGCGGCCGCGTACGGTTTCGACCAGCTTGTTCTCGACCAGCGGCTGCAGGATCTTGAACAGGAACAGCTCCGACACCGAATAGGCGGCGGCGATCTCCGGGATGCGGCTCAGCCGGCCGTCATTGGCGGCGCAATACATCAGGATCCGGATAGCGTAATTGGTCTGGCGCGTCAGCCGCATGTCATGCCCTTCGATCTGCCGATGGCGGTCGATGAACCATCATATGGCACTTAAGTTAGAACAGTTCCAGAGTGGAAATCAACAAAACTGGAGTCGTTTAGTCATAAATGATGCCGCGATCACTCCTTGCAATTTGTGCTGCACTGCACAATATGGAGGATGTCGAGTTGCGCCGACTCGGGGAGGATCCCGCGAGGTGTGCGACATGGATCACCAACCAAATACGGACATCACCGGCCGGCAACGCGTTGTCCGGCTGCTGCGTCGGTCGGAGCTGCCGCAGTTCCGCACCCATCTGCTGCGCCTGGACGCGGCCATTCGCCGTGATCGGTTCAACGGCCCGACCAGCGACGAGTTTGTAACCCGATATGCGGAACGCTGCTTCAGCGACGGCACTCTGGTCATCGGTTATGTCGAGGACGAGGCGGTGCTGGCCGCCGCGGAACTGCACGAGCGGCCCGAGGACAACCCGCCGACAGGCGAGATTGCGTTCAGCGTCGAACGCGCCCTTCAGCATCGCGGCATAGGAGGGTTGCTGTTCCTGCGCCTGATCGAAAGCGCGCGGGCTTTCGGCTACGAGCGCCTGCTGGTCACAACTCATCCCCAGAACGAGGCGATGAAGCGCCTGGCGCGACGGTTCGATGCCGAGCTGCGCTTCGAGGACGGCGAGACCGTAGGCACCATCGACCTCCATCCGCTGCCGTCCTTGCCGTCGCGGCCGGGAGCTGGCGGTTTTCCGGCAGGAGGCCTTCGGCCGATCTGACCGCGCCGCCGCGCGAGGGTGACGCGGGACGCTCCTCTCCCCACATTGGGCACAGCGGGCGCCCGCCGGCGCGCGCGCAATTCAAGGGAGATGCGCCATGGCGGTCACCAGTTCTCAGCCGGTTGACCGGCAAATGGAAGCGCCAGACGAGGCGGCCAAGCGCGCGGCGTTGAGGCGCACCAAGCTGGTTGCAACGCTGGCGCTGGTGGCGTGCGTGGCGGTTTTCCTAGCGGCGAGGGCGCTGCAGCCGACCTGGCCGGCCTTGGCCTATGTCGCGGCTTTTGCGGAAGCCGCCGCCATCGGCGGCCTCGCCGACTGGTATGCCGTCGTAGCCCTCTTCCGTCGCCCGCTCGGGCTGCCGATCCCGCATACGGCAATTATTCCGGCCAACAAGGACCGGATAGCCGACAATCTCGGCCGCTTCATCGAGGTCAATTTCCTGGCGCCGGAACCGGTTCGCGCGAAGCTGGCCGAGATCGACTTTGCGCAGATGATGGCCGACTGGCTGGCTGACGAGCGGCGCTCGGCTGGACTGTCGCGCTTCGTGCTGCGGCTGGCGCCGCAAGCGATCGGCGCGCTGGAGAATTCTGGCCTGAGGGATTTCGTCTCGAATCGGCTGACCGAGCAGATTGAGCGTGTCCAGGTCGCGCCGTTGGCTGCCGACATGCTCTCGGCGCTGACAGCCGATCGCCGCCATCAGCAGCTTCTCGACGAACTGCTGCGCATGCTCGACGGGCTGCTGAACGACGAGGACACGCTGGCGGCGATGCGCGACCGGATCAGGAACGAGCTGCCGACGCTGGCCAATCTGTTCAAGGCCGACGCATATCTCCTGAAGAAGATTGTCGCGGCGGCGGCGAGCCTTACCGCCGACGTGCGTTCTGATGCGGAGCATCCGTTGCGTCACGAATTCGACCGCTTCGTCGCCGGCTTTGTCGACGAACTGCGCACTTCACCCGACTATGCGGCGCGGGCCGAACGGCTCAAGCGCGATCTGCTGGCCCGGCCGGAACTGCGTGGGCTGGCTGGCGATTTCTGGACCAGCCTGCGGGCATTCGTCGAGCACGATATCCGGTCGCACGATTCGATCCTGCGCCGGCACCTCGCCGCCAGCTTCGTGGAGATCGGCCGCCAGCTCGCGCGAGATCCGCAGATCCGCTCGGACATGAACCAGGGTTTCGTGGTAGCCCTTTCATCCTTCGTCGAGAGCCAGAAGAGCGGCGTCGCGGCGTTCATTTCCGACCAGGTCAAGGGATGGGACATAGTCCAGCTTACCCGGCTCATCGAGCTGAACATCGGGCGCGACCTGCAATACATCCGCTTCAACGGCATGATCATCGGCGGGCTGGCAGGGCTTACGCTGCATGTCGCCGAGCGGCTGATCTTCCACAATTGAAGCGGGGTCGATGCTGCCCTAGACTTCTCCGTGACGCATCGCTGGTTCGGCATTGGGAGGAAGCCATGGCGAAACGACCGGAATCCGATTCGATCATCGACATGTTTGCGCGGTTTGGGCGCGAGCTCAGGATGCCAGACTTCGACATCGAGCGGGTGATCGAGCATCACCGGCGCAACCTCGAAGCGTTCGATAAGAGCGCGCGGGCCGCATCGGCTGGTGCCGCCAGGGTAATGTCGCGGCAGCGGGAAATGCTGGACGAGACGTTGCGCGACATCCGTGCCATGTCGTCCGATTTTCCGTCGCCGTCCGACCCGAAGGCGCTGGTCGACAAGCAGGCCGAGTTCGCTCGAAAGGGCTTTGAGACGGCGGTCAAGAACACCGGCGAGGTGGCCGACCTCGTCGCCAAGTCAGGCAACGAGGCGCTGGACATCCTGCGCGAACGCATCCGCGAGGGGATGGCGGAAATTCGCGACAGCTTCGAGCAGAAGAAATAGCCGGACTATCGGGGGACGCATGAGCGACGGCGCGCAAAAGGCCGCGCCGCAACCGGGACGGCTGCGGCAGATGGAGGTTTACGTCACCGGAGCCGGCGGGGCAGTGCCGCGCGTGCCGGTATCGCCGCTGCTGCTGGAGGAGCGCGCCGCCGCCCGCATGAGCCGTCGAGCGGCAGCGTATATCGTCGGCGGCGCCGGAACAGAATCCACCATGCGCGCCAATAGGGAGGCGTTCGGTCGGTGGCGGATCGTGCCGCGAGTTCTGCGAGACGTATCGAGGCGCGACCTGTCCGTCGAACTCTTCGGCCGACGCCACCGCGCGCCGCTGCTTCTGGCGCCGGTGGGCGTGCTTGAGATGGTGCATCGCGAGGCCGACCTTGCCGTTGCGCGGGCCGCCGCGGCCGAGGGCATCGGCATGATCTTCTCCAACCAGGCCTCCGTTGCCATAGAGGACTGCGCGGCGGCGATGGGGGAAGCGTCGCGCTGGTTCCAGCTCTACTGGTCGAGTGACGACGATTTCGTGCGTTCGCTGCTGTCGCGCGCCGAGAAAAGCGGGGCGGAAGCGATCGTCGTCACGCTCGACACAACACTGCTCGGCTGGCGGCCGCGAGACCTCGATGCCGGCTATCTGCCATTCTTGCGCGGGCTGGGCCTGGCGCAATATCTCAGCGACCCGGTGTTCAGGGCGAAAATTCCGGCGAGCCCGCCGGATGCGCCGTTCAAGCCTAAGGGCGCCGGTGTGATCGCCACCGCCGCCAGCCTGATGCGAAAGGGCAGGGCGCACGGGTTGCCGATGCAGCGCATGCGGGCGGCGGTTGCGCATTTCACCACAACCTATTCGCGTCCCGATCTCAACTGGTCGGACATCGCCCGGCTGCGCGAGATGACGCATCTGCCGATCCTGCTCAAGGGCGTGCGACACGCCGATGACGCGCGCATGGCACGCGAACATGGCGTGGCGGGCATTGTCGTTTCCAACCATGGCGGCCGCCAGGTCGACGGCGAGCCCGGCACGCTCGATCTGCTGCCGGCAGCGGTTGAGGCAGCCGGCGAAATGCCGGTTCTGCTCGATTCGGGCATCCGGTCAGGCGCCGACATCGCCAAGGCGCTGGCGCTCGGCGCGCGCGCCGTACTGGTGGGGCGGCCGTATGTCTATGGGCTCGCCCTGGCCGGACAGGCAGGCGTGGCCGAAGTGATCCGCAACCTGATCGCCGAGTTCGACCTGACCCTGGCGCTCGCAGGGCTCACCAGCGCAGCCGAGCTCGACAGGAACTGTCTCGTGTCTGCCTGAAGGCGTCGGGCGCGACCCCAGCAGCGCCCCAATGCGAGCCCGCTTCCCTCCGTCGCGGTGGCCGTGCCATAGGAAGCCTGCAACAGGGACCATCCATGCGCGCGATTTATTACGAAGCCTTCGGGGCCATGCCGGAACTCCGCGCAGTGCCCGATCCTGCGCCGACTGCCGGTGGCGTGGTCGTCAAGGTTGAGGCCACGGGCTTGTGCCGCAGCGACTGGCACGGCTGGATGGGGCATGATCCGGACATCAGACTGCCGCACGTGCCGGGCCACGAACTGGCCGGCACCGTGCTTGCCACCGGCAGAAACGTGGTGCGCTTCAAGGTCGGAGAGCGCGTGACGGTGCCGTTCGTTTCCGGATGCGGCCATTGCGGCGAATGTCGTTCGGGCAATCAACAGGTGTGCGAGGGACAGTTCCAGCCGGGGTTCACCCATTGGGGTTCTTTCGCCGAGTACGTCGCGATCGACCATGCCGACCACAATCTCGTGCACCTGCCTGAAAGCGTCGATTTCGCGACGGCTGCGAGCCTCGGTTGCCGCTTCGCTACCTCGTTCCGCGCGGTTGTCGATCAGGCCCGCGTCAGGGGCGGCGAGTGGGTTGCGGTGCACGGTTGTGGCGGCGTCGGCCTGTCGGCGATCATGATCGGGACAGCGCTCGGCGCGATGCCGATCGCCATCGATATTGCCGATGAGAAGCTGGATTTCGCCCGGAAGATGGGGGCGGTCGCGGCAATCAACGCGCGCGAGGTGGCCGATGTCGTCGAGGCCGTGCGCGAGATCACCGGAGGCGGGGCGCATGTTTCCGTCGATGCGCTCGGCTCGCCGGTCACGTGCTTCAACTCCATCAGGAACCTGCGGCGGCGCGGACGGCACGTGCAGGTGGGGCTGATGCTGCCCGACCATTCGACGCCTCAGATACCCATGGCGCAGGTGATCGCCCACGAACTGGAAATCTACGGCAGCCACGGAATGCAGGCCTGGCGTTACGATGCCATGCTCGCGATGATCGAGAGCGGTAAACTTTCACCGCAAGAATTGATCGGCCGCCATATGAGCCTTGAAGAGGGCATACCGGCACTGATGGCTATGGGCGAAGCGAGAGAACTCGGCATCGGGGTCATCACGAGGTTCTAAGGCGAACCTGCGAAGCGAGGCTATTCCGCATCGGGCTGCAGCGCCGGCGCGGCCTCGGAAAAGGGCGCGAGCGCCATGCATGCGTCGCGGATGCGGCTGATCACGGGGTAGCGCGCCATGTCGACGTTGAAGCGGGCATTGTTGGTCACCTGCGCGGCGAGGCAGATGTCTGCCATGCCGGGCTCTTCGCCGTGGCAGAATGTGCCGGTATGCGGGCTGGAAGAAAGAATCGCTTCAAGCGGTTCGAAGGTTTCGTTCACCCAATGTCTAAACCAATCGGCTATTTCGGCGTCGTCCGCGGCATAACGGCTCCTGAGCGCGTTGAGCACGCGCAGATTGCCCAGCGGGTGCACGTCGCAGGCGATCATCTGTGAGATCATGCGCACCCGTGCCCGACCATGCGGGTCGGCCGGAAGTAGGGGCGGCTGCGGCACGATCTCGTCAAGAAACTCGATGATGGCGAGCGACTGCGCCACCATCGTGCCGTCCTGCCACACCAATGCCGGCACTAACCCCTGCGGGTTGACGGCCAGATATTCGGGCGCACGGTTGCCGCCGTGGCGCAGGTGATGGGCGACATAGTCGTAGCCGATGCCCTTCATCTTCAACGCGATGCGTACGCGGTAGGAGGTAGACGACCGGAAGTAATTGTGCAGAACGACGCTCAAGCGATCCCCTCCCGCCCGTCCAACGCCGGCTTGTCGCCGACTTTTGCCCCATCAGTCGCCGTAAGGCACCCAGACGTTCTTGACCTCCACGGCGCGACGCAGGAACGCCTCGACAGAACCCTCTGGCGCCGCCCAGTCGACGGCAAGGCCATTGGAAGTCCAAACCCGCTTGAGGTTGCCGACGGATTCCAGTTCCGCCGTGCGGCAGGTTTCGGCCTCCGCCACCACCCACAGCCCGTCGACATCGTCGTGCATGGCGAGAACCCTGGCCAACTCGCTCGAGCGGCCGGTGACGATGTTGAATGCGCCGGCGGGTACGTCGGAGGTTTCCAATACCTGGTACAGGTCGGTCGCCAGCAGCGGCCAGCGCGCCGAAGGAACGGCAACGACCGCGTTGCCCATGGCGAGCGCCGGCGCAGCCATGGCGACCAGGCCGAGAAGAGGTTTTTCGTCAGGAGCGACGATGCCGACGACGCCCACTGGCTCGTGGAGCGCCAGCGCCACGGCGCGGGCAGGGGGCTGGTGCACCGTGCCTTCAAACTTGTCTGCCATGCCGGCCGCCTCGAACAGCCGCTCGATGGACTGGTCGACCTCTTCGCGCGCCACCTTGGCGCCGGCGCCGGTGAGGCTGGCGATGCGGGCTGCGAACTCGTCGGCCCGGGCGGAGAGGTTCTCGGCCAGGAAATAGAGCACCTGGGCGCGGTTGTACGCGGTGGCGCCAGTCCAGCCCTTGGCGGCGCGGGCCGCGGCGACGGCCTCGCGGATGTCTTTGCGGCTGCCGACGCCGACTTCGCCGGCGAGCCGGCCCTTGGCGTCGATGACGGCAGCGGCGTAGTTGCCATCAGGGCGCACCTGCTTGCCGCCGATGAACAGCTTTGGCGTGCGGTCGATGAAGTCGGCATCGCCCTCCGGGCGCTCCGTGGCCGGCGCATCAGCGGCCTTGATAGGCTTGCCCTTGGCCTTTGGCCGGGCGAGATATTCGAGCATGCCCTCGCGGCCACCCTCGCGACCGAAGCCGCTTTCGCGATAGCCGCCGAAGCCGCAGGCGGCATCGAACATGTTGGTGCCGTTGATCCAGACCACGCCGGCCTTGAGCTGCGGCGCTATATGCAGGGCGACGTTGACGTTCTCGCTCCACACCGATGCCGCCAGGCCATAGCGTGTGTTGTTGGCGAGTTCGACCGCCTCCTCGATGTTGCGGAAGGTCATGGCGGCAAGCACCGGGCCGAACACCTCCTCCTGGGCGAGGATGTTGGCGGGCGCCACGTTGGTGGCCAGAACCGGCAGATGATACCAGCCGGTCGAAGGCACCTCGCCCTGCGGCACCCAGCATTCTGCGCCCTGCCGCGCGCCCTCGGCGACCAGTCCCTTGACGCGCTCAAGCTGCGTGCGGTCGACCAGCGGACCGATGTCGGTGTTCTTGTCGAGCGGGTCGCCGAGCCGCAGCCTGGCCATGCGGGCGCGCACCTTGGCGAGAAGCGCCTCGGCAACGCCCTCCTGCACGAGCAGACGCGAGCCGGCGCAGCAGACCTGGCCCTGGTTGAACCAGATGCCGTCAACCAGCCCTTCTACCGCGGAATCGAGATCAGCGTCCTCGCAGACGATGAAGGCAGATTTGCCGCCCAGCTCAAGCGACAGCTTCTTGCCCGTTCCCGCGGTTGCTTTGCGGATGATTTTGCCCACCTCCGACGAGCCGGTGAAGGCGATCTTGTCGATGTCACTGTGTTCGACGATGGCCGCGCCGGCCTCCGGACCGCCATGGACGATGTTGACGACGCCCTTCGGCACGCCGGCGCGCTCGCATATCTCTGCGAACAGGATCGCGGTCAGCGGGGTGAACTCGGCAGGCTTGAGTACGACCGTGCATCCCGCGGCCAGCGCCGGCGCGATCTTCCAGGCCAGCATCAGGAGCGGAAAATTCCACGGGATGACCTGGCCGGCGACGCCGACGCCCGCCAGGCCGGGATATTCCCTCGTCAGCGACTGCGCCCAGCCGGCATGATGGATGAAGTGACGAATGGCCAGCGGCACGTCAATGTCGCGGCTTTCGCGGACCGGCTTGCCGTTGTCGAGCGATTCCAGAACCGCGAACAGGCGGGCATGGCGCTGCATGCCCCGGCCGATGGCGTAAAGCACGCGGGCGCGCTGATAGCCGCTGGCGGCCTGCCATTTTGGCAGCGCCTTGCGCGCCGCGGCGACCGCCGCGTCGACATCGGCCTTTCCAGCTTCGGAAATGCTGGCGAGCAGCTTGCCGGTCGCCGGCTCGAACGTGTCGAAGGTGGCCCCGGAGGCCGCCTTGCGCCATTCCCCGCCAATGAACAGAGCGGCGGACAGGTCGCGGCCCTTTAGCCAGGCGTCTGCGTCGCTGCGCGATTCGGGTGCCGGGCCATATTCCATGGCTTCATAGCGCTGGAGAATGTTCATGATGGGTCTCCACTGCCGACAGGCCAGAGGGTGGATAAGAGAGGCATCGCCGCATTCCCGGGCGAAGCGCTATGCCATTGCGTGCCGGTGCACAGCCGAGTAGCGGCCGCCAGTGACGTGATGCTCGAGCTGGCGCTCGATGTCGGTCAACAGGCTCGACGCGCCGAAGCGGAACAGGTCCGGCTCCAGCCAGCGGCGGCCCAACTCCTCCTTCATCAGCACCAGCCAGTCGAGCGCGGCCTTGGCGGTGGAGATGCCGCCGGCCGGCTTGAAACCGATCCTGAAACCGGTGCGCTCCTCATAGGCTCGGATCGCCCGCGTCATCACCAGGCCGACGGGCAGCGTGGCGTTGACGCTCTCCTTGCCTGTCGAGGTCTTGATGAAGTCGGCGCCGGCCATCATCGACACCATGGAGGCCAGCATGACGTTGCGCAGCGTCGCAAGGTCGCCGGTGCCGAGGATGACCTTGAGGTGGGCATCGCCGCAAGCTTCGCGGAATTGCACGACCTCGTCGTAGAGCTCCTGCCAGCGCGCGCCGTAAACCAGCCCGCGCGGGATGACGACATCGATCTCGTCGGCGCCGTCGGCGACCGAGGCCCTGATCTCGGCAAGTCGCGTTTGCAGCGGCGCCAGTCCGTGCGGGAAAGCAGTCGATACAGCGGCGACGTGAATACCGGTACCCTTCAGCGCATCGACGGCGGTCGCCACGAACGGATGGTAGACGCAGACGGCCGCCGGCCTGATCGATGCATCGGCGACGCCGAGTGCCTCGACGAGATCGGCACGAAACGGGCTGCGAGCCTTGGCGCAGAGGCGGCGTACGCGCTCGGGCGTGTCGTTGCTGTTGAGCGTCGTCAGGTCCATCAGCGCGACGGCGCGCAAGAGCCAAGCGGCCTGATTGTCGCCCTTGATCGAGCGGCGCTTGGTGAGCGTGGCGACCCGGCGCTCCAGCGCACTGCGATTGACGGCGCGCACTTCTTCCAGCCAGCCGAGGTCGAGCGGCATGATGCGATTGCGCGGCAGGTCTCCGCCATGCGTGGCTGGCTGGGCACGCGCAGTGCCGGGCAGGGCATGCACGCTGGCGCCGCTCGACTGCGATGTGTTGGCGGTCATGGTTCTACTCCCGACAGGTACGCTCCTCGCCGCGCCCTATGGCATGAAATCGGGCTGAGCGGAATGGAGCGACGGCACGACGCCGCGGAACTCGGGAGAACTCTAGCCGGTTCAGGCGTTTCCGGCCATGGGGCTGATGGCTATATGATCAGCCGAGGCGCCTTCGATAGCGTTGGAAGCGGCCTTGAACATAAGGTCGAAGTCGACCTCGTTGCGGCTGAGCACGCCGCCGATGGTGACGCGCAGCGCTTCGCGAGCCCCGTCCGGCGCATACCAGACCTGGCTGACTGCCGACTGGATACGCCGGGCGATCGTCTCGGCGTCCTCGGCGCGCGCTCCCGGCAGGAAGATGCCGAGCTCATCGGCGCCGATCCGCCCGACGACGTCGCCGGTTCGGACGTTGGCGCGAACGGCTGCCGAGATCGCTCGGAGCGCTTCATCGCCCCAAGCGTGGCCGTAGCGTCGGTTGAGGCCGCGCAACTGGGCGAACTCGACGATGAGGAATGCGCCATGGCTGTCGTCGCCTTCGGCACGCCGGGTGCGCCTGTCGACCTCAGACGCGAAGACCGCGCCGTTGTAGCTGCCGGTGACGACGTCGTAGGTGGTGGCCCGGTTCATGCTCTGGCGCAGCCGCCTGATGTCCTCGCGCTGCACGGCGATGACCATGCCGAGCGGCACGCCGATCACCAGCGGCACGGCGATGGCGAGCAGCAGGCTGCGCCCGAAGGGCGTGAGGGCATCCATGAACAGGAGGAGATAGGTAAGCCCCAGCGAAACGGCCATGCAGCCGCCAACCCCCAGAAGAGTCGTCCGCGCGACCGCCCGCCAGTCGTGTCCGCCCTTGCCCGTGCCCTGCGCCATGTCGATCTCCCCATAAATCGCTCGCAAGGGTGTACACGCACGGAGTTGCCTTTCCATTGAGGCAACAATTTCAAATTTAGCAATCGCTGCATTCGCTGCCAAAATCCCTGGCCATGCGGGCGTTTTGGATCGACCGAGCGCTATCAAGCCCAGGGGGCGGCCTGGCAATTTGGCAGGCGTTCCGGCTCTCGCCGCCGGACCGGTTCAGCGCGACGCGGCCCTGCGCTCCCGTTCGGCGACCGAGTGGATCAGAAGCAGGATGTCCTTCGGTTCGGCGTTGAGCAACGACAGGTCGATCTCGACGGGTTCGCCGTTGGTCAGCATGAGCCGCACGCCCTTGGAGAACAGCCGGTTCTTGGCGGTGGCCTCGGCGATGTCCTCCCAGCGTATGGTGTCGGGCCCACGCCTTCGGTCGATCAGCCCCTGCGGGGTGGCGAGGAGCAGTGGGCCCCTCAGCATCAGGTCGCGGATGAAGGAAGCCACAAGGATGCCGGGCAGTACGATGAGCAGCAGGGCGATGCCCCAGCCTTCACGGATGCCGGTTTGCGCCAGCGTCACCAGGCCGATGGTTATCAGCACGCCCAGCATGCTGGCGAAGGGGATGGCCTTTCGCGGATGGTGGCCGAACGAAGCGATCGGTTCGATGCCCGAAAGCTCTGCCATGCCATCGTCGGCGGCCAGTTTGCCGCGCGCTGTGCTCTTGCGTCGCCTGATTGCCGGTCCGGTGGTCTTGCCGGGCATATCCGTATCCTCTTTCAGCGTCACGACCTAGCATGGCATGCCGCGGCGCGCTATGTGTGCGCCAGAGCGACCCCCCCGAACCGCGATACTTGGAACCCGCCTCGTGCAGAGCACCGAACGCGCAGACAAAATCCCTCGCTACGGCCGACATCGACTGGCCGTCGCGCCGATGATGGATGGGAGCGACTGGAGCGTCTGCGGGCTGGAAACATGCGGCCTTGAGGCGGCAGGATCGGGCTTGTGATCCTAATGTGTATCCCGGCGAAAAATCTCAGCGCCCGGTGAGCAGCCTGCATTCTTTCTGCGCCGCCGCGCGTCGCGCGTCGATCCATGCGGCCAGGTCCGCGACGTGAACGCCGCGCGTTGATTTGTTGCTCGTGCCGTCGATCTGGATCAGAGGTAAGGCGATCTTGCCAGCCGTCACTTGCCGGATGAAATAGTCGGGCTGCATGTGCTGGAAATAGTCGCGGCAAACCTGCTCGACGGTGACGATCGCCGCGCCGTTGTATTGGGCCATAAGAAGGAACGCGGTGTTCATTCGAGCCCTACCGGGAATTCCTCGGGGTGATCGTCATGCCAGCGTTCTTCCGCGACAAGCCACGTTCGGCCCATGACATTCGGGTTGCCGGGTTCGCCAACATCAACGCCGATGCTGACGGAAAGGATGGTCCAGTCGCGGTGCTCACGCTGGAACGCCAGCGCCGCGCCTCGGCAAATCCTGGCCGGATCATCTGCCGGGCCGGTGAATTCAAACTCATGATCCCCGTGGCCGTCCGTGTGGACGCCGACGACGACGCTGACGAGCGGGGTCGGTTTCATATGTCCCTCCGATATGTCGCGCCGTTGATGACCAGAACGTCCGGCATGGGCGCTGGTGCGGCCTGGGGGTCGATCCCCAGTTCGCGCAGGCAGGCTACAATGTGGGGCTCGTGAGCGGCGGCAACGTCGATCGTGAACGATACCCAGGCGCGATCTCTTAGCTGGCCGGGGCCGCGCTCGCTGATCTCCAGGGTGCCATCAATCTCGCGGAGCACGATGACCTTGAGCAGCTTGTCATCGTCGTTGAGGTTGCCGCGCCAAAAGCGGATCGCCGCCTTGCGGGCTTGTGTGGCGTCCTGGGGGCGCTCCTTGCGCGGAGCCTTGAATGTCAGCTTGCCATCGCGGCGAAACAGCGCGACCGATGCGAACGGCGTCATGTCTCATCCTCGAAAAACTCGGCAATGGCCAGCCGGGATCGCCGCGTCCGCGCTGCGTTTACTGCCCGGCTCTTGGCGTCGTGCCGATTGTGGTGAAGCTGGCACCAATGCCGAAGGTTCTCCCGGTCGCTGTTCGTCTCATCGCCGTCCACATGGGCCACGGTGAGGATGATCGTGACCATGCGCGGGGATCGCAGATCGTCCATGTGGAATGTGCCCAGCCGCTCGCCGGTTTCCTCATCGAACGTGTCGCCATCCTTGAGCATATAGACGGCTCGGCCCTTGAACGCTCCCCTGCAAATGACATCGCCATGCGGTGCCTTGCACGCCTCGCACTCCCAGCCGGATCGCTCTCCGATCTCCTTGCGGATCGCCTGCCATTCAGGCGACCGGATCGACCCGCCAGGATAGAGCTTCATCTTGTCGGGCGTGATGGGCATGGCCTAGACCCGCATGGGCATGAGCACGCGGGTTACGCTCTCATCTTCGTCCGTGACCATGAATGGCGAGCCCGCGTCTGCCGCGCCCAAGGTCACGTCGCCCTGACATGGCGCTATGATCTGGCGCAGATAGGCGGCATTGAACCCGAAGTCCTTCGCGCCCTTGCTCCATTTCGATGACGTGGTGATGCGCGCCGTGCCGAAATCGACTGACTTCCGCTCCAGCGCGACCCTGCCGTCCTGCTCAAAGAACCGGATGGCCCGCCCGTCAAAGCGGCGATCCGACCGCCCCATAATCATCGCCTGGTCGATCGCGGTGATGATCTCCTGTTTCTTGAGGTCGAGGCGGAAAGTCAGCGCGTCGGCCTTGGGGATCACGCGGTTCACATCGGGGAAAGTGCCGTCGATCAGCTTCGTGCGGATCACGGCGCTGGGCGTGACAAACTCGATGACCAGCGGATCGGTGGTCGCGTGCGCGGCAACGTCGATGCCGGAAAGGTGGGCGGTGATGATATCGACGGTCTGGCGCGGGATGATGCGGCTGGCCGCTTCGCTGTCGGTATCCGGGCTGTAGCGGCACATGCCCAGCCGATGCCCGTCCGTGGCAACCATGCGTCGGCCTTCCGGCCCGATCTGCCAGCACACGCCGTTGAGGTAGTATCGGGTTTCCTCATTCGAGACGGCCCAGGCGATCTTGCCGAACAGGGCTGGCAGCATCCCGTTGGTGAAATGCTCGATCCGCCCGGCGCGCTCGCCCTTGAGGGTGGGGAAGTCGTCGGGGTTGATGGCGTCGGGGAGGCGATAGAACGCGCCGCCGTCGCCCAGGGTGATATGCACGTCCACGGTGTCGCCCTTCACCTTCTCGATAGTGACGGGCATGACGCCAGACACGCGGCCAACGCCTTCAAGCGTGCTCGCGTCGATGCAAAGCGACCAATTTCCGCCGCCGTCGATCACGTCGATATGGGCGGTGATCTCAACGTCCAGGTTGGTGCCGGTGATGTGCAGCCCGTGCTTGTCGAGCTTAACCAGCGCGGAACTGAGAATGGGGTAAGCGGTGCGCCGCTCGATCGCTGCTGAAACCAGCTTCATGGCATGGCGAAGCGTGCGACCTTCTACGGTAACGAAATTTCTCATCGTTCAATCCTCATAGAAGTCTTGTTCGGAATAATCGTGGGTGTCGTAGATGTGCTGATCGACCCGCGCCTGTTCCTCATCGGACAGGGGGAAGGGCTTGCCATCGACAAACACGTCCATCGTTTCGATCTCGCCGCCCGATGGCGGTTCGCAATGCTCGGGGAGGCCGTAGGAGTTGCCGGGGTCATAGGGCGCGACGGTGTAATCAATATCGAGGTCGATATCTTCGTCATCGCGCGTGATGGTGTAGGTGATGCTTGGCATGGGGGACGCCTCCGCTGATCGGCACCGCATTGCCACGGTGCCGATCCGGTGGAAGGGAACCGGCGCTATCGCGCCAGTTCGTCAAGGTTCAGGTGGTCACTGCGCCCACGCGCCCCGAAGAAGCTGTTCGAGAACGACGGAAGGTAGCGCCAATCGGACGCGCGCGAACCCGCGTCGGAGCCATTGCCCCAGGAGCCACCGAGAATGTAGGCTTTGGGCTTGTCGGGATCGCCGTCATGGCCCCAGGTCCACATATTCCCCGTGGCCTGCATGAGCCCCCATTTCGAGGTGCGCGCCGCGTCGAGGCCGGTGCCATCGGGATCGTCCCAGGCGCTGGTTTCTTCGGTCACGCCGAACGCGGCGTCAAAGAAGTCGATGACGGAAAGCAGGGTCTTGCCATGATGCGCGTAAACATCGTTGGCGATGAACCAGGTGAACCGATCGAACTTCGCGTCACTGTCGAGCTTCTGCGGCGGCGAATAGCCGTCCGCGATCTTGACCGCATAGCGGCTGGTGCCGCTCTCCCGGTGCCTGACGCCCAAGAGATAGATGTCAGCCCAAAAGCGGCCATCGACCAAGGCCATGCCGCGCGGGTCGAGGCAAGACGGGCGGAAGTTCTGATCCCACACGGAATAGGGGTTGATCTGCGGGGTTTCGTCGCCGCCCGACCGGGCATCGGCGTTGCCGCCAGGGGCGAAATGAAAGCCGCCGATGGTGGCGGCGGGGTCGGCGTCGTCATAGGGAAGCGCCCGCGCCTCACCTGCCAGGTTGACCACGATCGCATAATCTTGGCCAGCGACCGGATCGACCAGTTCGACGGGCGTTTCATTGTCGATCGTGACGCCCCAGGTTCCGGCGTCGATCTCAAGCCCCGCCTTGATGACGATGCTGCTCAGGCCAGTCACGGCAAAGGCCGGGCTGGCGGTATCGAGTTTTTTCAGTTTAATAGGCATGGATGTCTCCTTGGTGTGAAAAGCGCATTAACGTTGTGACAATCGCAACATGATGTATAAAACGCAACACGTCAATCGTGTTTTGCCGCATACCGGACGATTTCAAATCGGCCCGGCCCTGCGACCCAGCGGCGCTTGCCTGGGGTGCCGTCCTGGTTCATCTGGAAGCCGCGCACGGCCATGACGCGATCCGCGACCACGGTGGCATCGTCCACGATCATGGTCACGTCGCCCATGAAGTCGTCGCGCCGGATCGCAATCGCGCCTTTCAGCCCCGTCTCGACAAGCATCCGTTCGTGCTGAGCATCCCGCTCCGCTCGAACTCGCGCCAGTTCCTCGGGGTCGATGGCGACTTTCATCCCCTCAAGCCCCGGCTGATCCTGAATTTGGTGATGCGCTTCTGGTTCAAGCCAAGCTCGCGCAGCCGCCTGACTGATGTTTCGACGCCGTTGAGCGCATACCGGCCTGCCCATCGGTCAGCCTTGCCGGTCTTGGTCGCCCGCGCCTCGCGCCAGGCAAAATATTCGAGGATGCCCCTGGGCGTCTCGACGCTTGCCGATCCGGTGAACTCGGTTCCGACCGGCAGGGGAATGCCCCATGTCGCTTCATGGTCGCGCCTGGCCGCGCTCTGCACGTCGCTGAGGAAGTCGGGCAGGGCAGGGACGTAGCCGGACGCTATGTGCCTGCGCCGCTCGACGGCAAGCGCCTTGGCCACGGCATACATCAGCCCGTGCTCAATCTCGGGGTCGATCGCCGCCGCGAACTCGCGCGCGATGGCGCGAGCCGGGATTAGCAGATCGGCGGGGATTTCGATGTCGGTCATGGTGCTAGTGGGGCACGATGGGCGCGAGGCCGCGCTTTTCGCGGTAAGCTGTGGTGCTGCCGTCGCCGTCGAGGGCCATGCGCGCGGCCATGCACGCGACCTGAACAGCTTCTTTTCGCAAAGCCTCGGGGCTCTCATCCAAGGCGGCTTTTGCCACCTCTCCGACTTCCTCCATGAGCGCAATCATGGTGAGGTTGTCGCCGGGGAACTTGGACCTGGCGCGCTCGATCTCGGCGGCAACGTCCGCCAGGAATTTTCCGACTGCGTTCCGGCTCTGTCTCGCCTCGATCAGTGCCCACAAGGCGGCAAGCCTTGCATCGTCCAGGTGAAGCACCCAGCGCGCCGCGTTCGTGTTGATTTGATCCCAGTCATCGTTTCCGTCCTCGCCTAGCTCGATCACGCCGCCATCCTCAAGGACATGGCGGTCAAGGTTGAAAAGCGAAGCGAGGCAGTTGCGGAAGTGGCGGGGGCTAGTGATGTGCATTTTACACTCCTGTTGTGATTTTCACATTGATGCGAACAAAGGAAGTGCGCCGCCCCCGAAGGACGGCGCACGGTGTTATTGCCAGGTAGGCACTAGCTTGTTGATGACGTGAACAACTAGCGGCCTTTTCGATCCTACGCCCAATGTTTCAAGCTGGAACATGGCGTGGGTATAGTCGGCATCGCGCAGCGGACGCGGATATGCGTAACCCTGTTCATCCCAGGGCGGGCGGCGCATTATCATCACCGCGCTAGTTTCCGCGTC
>Ga0307505_10000121_pt1 | contig 95057 bp, 92 predicted proteins | sample 23_S_MG_FD_202183 | JGI IMG/M metagenome (GOLD analysis project Ga0307505, IMG submission 202183) | Soil microbial communities from Populus trichocarpa stands in riparian zone in the Pacific Northwest, United States - 23_S | ecosystem: Environmental > Terrestrial > Soil > Riparian zone > Trees...
CGTCGCGACGCATCCTGTTGCCCAGCTTAGCTTCAGGATATTCCCGTCAGCCAACTCCCTGCAACTAACGCACCGCTCACACCCTCCACGCACCCATACTTTTCATACCATTTATGATGCAAATGGAAATTTGACGGTTGATGCTACCGGAAAACAGTTTTTCTATGACGCAGAGAACCTTCAGAAGGAAGTCAAAGACGACCAGAACAACACCATTGGCGAATACATCTACGACGGAGATGGCCGCAGAGTAAAGAAAATTGTCGGTTCCGAGGTTACGATCTTCGTTTACAACGCAGGCGGACAACTCGTTGCAGAATATTCAACTCAAATTGAAACGGCCAATGCACAGGTAAGCTATTTGACAACAGATCATCTTGGAAGTTCGAGGATTATCACCGGTGAACATGGAGCGGTTTCTTCGAGGAAGGATTTTGCTCCTTTCGGTGAAGAAACGGTCACAGAACAACGCATCTCCGCTCTCGGCTATAATCCTCCTAAAGCCAGACAAGATTTCACCGGCTACGAAAAAGACGAAGAATCCGGACTTCAATTCGCACAGGCACGATACTTTAATCCCAATCATGGAAGATTTACTTCCGTCGATCCGTTATTGACAAGTGCCAGCCCGAATAACCCGCAGACTTGGAACCGTTTTGCATATGCACTCAACAATCCGTTTAGTTTTGTTGATCCTACTGGAATGAAAGCTGAATGGGTTCAGACCGAGGAAGGTGTATTCTTTGACAGCCGCGTCGTCGATCAAGCGAGTGCTACCGCCATTTACGGAGAAGGCGCAAAATATAGGCCAAACGGCGATAAATATGTTTCATCTTCAGGAACTAATGTTGAGCTTGGCGATTTGGGATTCTATAAAGAGAACGGAGAGTTGAAGACAAATGGAGATCGGGCTGAAGCAACTGTAAATCTCTCAGGCGGTTACTCAGGCTCGGTCTTTTCGGGTGGGCTAATGATCGCTGGGGCAATGACTGCGGACGATGTTACCGGAGTGGGAATTGCTAATGATCCAGCGATACCTGTAGTAATTGGAGCTACAATAGCGGCTGCCCTCGCCATCAAGGCGACAGAAGAGATCGTGAACATTCTTCGCAAGCCGTCTGGACCTCAGGGTGTGCAATATGCGCTAAGAGCAACTGCTTCAGCAGAGTATCCATGTTATTCCTGTCCTAGCGGAACGAAGAATCTGAATCAAAACGACGTTTGGAAATACGGCGAAACTATCATTCAAGGGAGATACTCCGGCCCAGAGCTAACAAGAATTGGAGTTAGGCAAGTAAATGAGTTTTACGGTAGTCAAGTTGAAATCAAAGTTGCGGAAAAAGTGAAAATATACGCTTATTTTGCGACGCACGGCCACTTACCTCCGGGAAATAAGATATTCAGATAATTATGAAATTCGCACTTGCAATCGAGACTTCAATAGGCGTTGAGGACAGAATCAATTTAATCGTTGACCTGTCCAATGAGTTGACTGATTATTTTTTGAATAGGGATTATGGCGAGGATGTTAAAAGAATCGTTATAGGCATAATTGCCGTCGCACCCGAGTTCGAGCAGTTTTCAAAAATCAGAAAACCTAAACACACACTTTATCGAAAATACAGTAGAGATGACATAGAATTTGTCGAAGATAAAGTATTTTCATTCGATCTAAAAATTGATTATGAAAGTCTCAAGAATCAATCAGATAATGAGAATAAGAAAATGTTCGCTTCCGAGATACTGAGTTCTTTGTCAAATCTTGATGCATTGCCGAAAAAGATGAAAGACTTTGACCGAGGACAATTTACCAAAGATCTCGAAGTTTTTCTTCTTGATTGGATATAATTGGATATAAGCAGAGTAAGAAACCGGTGTCACGTCTGCGATTGTGCGATATTTGGTGGTCGTTTTGTGCGCAGTTTTTCAAAGAATTCACGGCAACTGCTTGAATGCGATGTTCGTCTTAGCTAAAATAAAAGATTCGTAAACAATTCATAGGAAGATATAGCAAAGATGAGTACAGCAACAGAATCAACGGCGGCAACATCGGGGCTTCGCGGCGTGGTTGCGGCGCAGAGCTCGATAGGCGATGTCGATGGCGAGAAAGGCGTTTTGATCTATCAGGGCTACGATATTCACGACCTCGCGGAGAACTCGACCTTCGAAGAGGTCATTTTTCTGCTTTGGAACAGCCGTTTGCCGAACCAGACGGAGCTCGATGAATTGACGGAACGCCTCCGCCGAAACTACGAAGTTCCTGCCGAAGTTATCGCTCTGATGAAGCAGTATCCGAAAGAAGCCGATCCGATGGACGTGCTTCGGACGGCGGTTTCATCGCTTGATTTTTACGATACGCAGGGCCACGGCACCGACCGTGAGTCGGCCGTCCGTGCGGCTGTTCGCATTACGGGACAGATCGGGACGATCTCTGCGGCGTGGGACCGCATCCGCAATGGCAAGGAAGTTGTCGCACCAGATAAGAATCTGAGCATCGCCGAGAATTTCCTCTATATGCTTCGCGGTGAAAAACCCGAGGCAGACGAAGCTCGGATGTTCGACATCGCGCTGATACTTCACGCCGATCACGAACTAAATGCTTCCACGTTCACAACGCGAGTCGTCGCCGGCACGCTTGCCGATATGTACGGAGCCGTAACTGCCGGTATCGCAGCACTTTCCGGGCCGCTTCATGGCGGAGCGAATACAGCCGTGATGAAGACGCTGCTTGAGATCGGTTCGGTTGAAGCCGTTGATGCGTGGGTCGATAAAGCTCTCGAAGAAAAACGCAAGATCATGGGCATCGGCCACGCCGTCTATAAAACGGAAGACCCGCGTGCCACATGGCTCCGCAAATTCTCAAAGCAGATGGCGGACAAAAAAGGAGAGACCAAATGGTACGAGATGTCGCAGCGGATCGAAGCCTTGATGCTCGAAAAGAAAGCGATGCATCCGAACGTCGATTTTTACTCGGCCTCGACCTACTACCTGATGGGCATCGCTCTCGATATGTACACGCCCATCTTCGCCGTTAGCCGCATCTCCGGCTGGACCGGCCACATCCTCGAACAATACGCCAACAACAAACTCATCCGCCCGCGTGCCGAATACATCGGCGCCCGCGATCAGAAATACACCCCGATCGCCGAACGCTAGGAGCGGGGACACTATTGTCCCCAAGGCTGCGGGCTTCCGCCGCCTGATCTTTGTTCGCGGATTCTTCGGACGCCGAAGCGGCGTCCGTGGGGACAGGAGTGTCCCCACTCCGTCGCCGTTTTATTTCATTTGAAAAGTTATTAGAGCGAAGAAGAGGCCGAGGTTTAGGAGGCCGACGGCGAAGGATGCCAGCCAGATCATTGCCCGTGCGCTTTGGTGCGGCCATTTGTTGGCGATGAGGCGGTAGGCGGCGAATGCGGTAAGGAAACCTATGAGGAAAACGGCAATGCCGCCGTAGATCCAGATGTCGTTTTCGGAATCGGATAGATACTCGATCACCTTAGCTTTCGAAACATAGAACATTGCGAAGGCTCCGAACTCGGCGGTTACCGTGATCGCAAGGACCTTGACGGCTGAGTGAGTGTCGATGATCGACTCGGTAATGTCGGAAAATGCCGAACTCACGACCCTGCCGGCCACATCATCGCGATCATCGTCCGGGTTGTTATTGAACAGCGACATACGGCAACAAGGAATGATAGCGCGTTTTTTGTCGAGGAACCCGGTCACTATCCCGACTAGTCGGGATTCTGACAATCGCAAGCAAGGATGCTTGTGGCTCCAGTCGAAGAACGCGGTCGCTACTGCTCCCGGTCCTGACAATCTGATACAATTCCAATCAATTCAGATCGAAAGATTTAGTTCACAAAATTCCAATAAGAACCGGTCGCTACTGCCCGGTTCTGACAAGAGGAGAAAAATCAATGTATCGCATAGCTTCGTTGGCGCTTGTTTTTGTGATGTGTGTCTCAGTCCCGGCGCAGGTGCAGGAAAATGGCCCGGCGGGTAAAGAGAGTCTCGCGAGTAAGGCGAATGCAAAGAACCCAGCCGCTCCCGGTTATGACAAGACGGTTTCTGCTTGGGGGCAACCGTTGAACATTGAGTACACGGAATCGATACTCAAGAATACGACCGACAAACAGTTCCTGACAGAGATCGTCGATCATCTTCCGGCTTCGGCGACGGTGCCGAGCCCGGAGAAGATTCTCGGTTATCCGATCGGTACGCCGGAGAGATTGACATACACGGCGGACCAGCATCGCTATTATCGCGAGCTTGAAAAAACCTCGCAGCGCGTGAGGACGTTTGTCGCTGCGGAGAAAAGCGAGCAGGGAAGAGAGCAGCTTTTGGTTGCCGTTTCGGACGAAGCAAATCTTGCTAAGCTCGCGCGATATAAAGAGATAACGGCGAAGCTCGGCGACCCGCGAACGATAAACGATGAGCTTGCAAAACAGCTTGTTGCCGAGGGCAAGGCGATCTATTGGGCAAGCGGTTCGATCCATTCGACCGAGACCGGCTCACCCGAAATGCTGATGGAGATGGCGTATCGGCTTGCAGTCGAAGAGTCGCCGTTTATCCAGGCGATCCGCAAGAACGTGATCGTGCTGATCACGCCGACCCTTGAGGTTGACGGCCGCGACACCATGGTCGATCTTTACAAATATCGAAAAGCGAATCCCGGCAAGCGCTCGCCCGGTTTGATCTATTGGGGCAAATACGTCGCTCACGACAACAATCGCGATTCGATGGGAATGGCGCTCGCGTTAACGCGAAATCAGATGTCCACGTTTCTTGATTTTCATCCGACAGTTCTGCACGACCTGCACGAATCCGTTCCATTTCTTTATGTTTCTACCGGCACCGGGCCTTACAATGCGTGGCTCGATCCGATAGTCGTCAGCGAATGGCAGGACCTTGCGTATCACGAAGTGGAAGAGATGACGAAACGCGGCGTTCCCGGCGTTTGGACGCATGGATTCTACGACGGCTGGGCCCCGAACTATATGTTCTATGTCGCGAACGGTCACAATTCGATCGGACGTTTTTACGAAACATTTGGCAACGGCGGAGCGGATACGGTGGATCGTGTCGTCGGCAATCAATCGAACCGCGATTGGTTCCGTCCGAATCCGCCAACATCGCGTGTGAAATGGTCGCTTCGAAACAACGTGAATCTTCAGCAGAGCGCGATCCTGATCGCAATGAACTACGTTTCGAACAACAAGGAAAAATTTCTAAACAACTTCTATCTGAAGAGCAAGCGGTCGGTCGCAAAGGCGAAGACGGAAGGCCCCGCTGCATACGTTCTACCGGCGGACGAAACGCGCCCGACCGAAGCTGCCGATCTCGTTAATTTGCTGAAAATGCAGGGCGTTGAAGTGCAGCGGTTAAGCGCCGAAGCCAGTGTTAAGGAAGGGAAGTTCGGCGTCGGAAGCTACGTCGTAAGAATGGATCAGCCTTATTCGCGAATGGCCGACATGCTGCTCGACACGCAGTATTACAACGTGAACGACCCGCGTCCGTATGACGACACGGGTTGGACGCTTGGGCCGCTGCGCAACGTGAAAACCGTGCGCGTGAAGGATGAAAAGATATTGGCGGCACCGATGGCGCTGACCAACGGCCCGGCGAAAGTCACGGGTAAGATCGATGGCACGGGCAACGCCGGTTTCGTCGTGAATCATACGGCGGAGAGCGCGAACGCACAGCTTCGATACCGTTTGAAGGACGTGAAATTCACGGTTGCCGATGCTGCGTTCAAAGTTGGCGACAAGAATTTCAACGCCGGTTCGTACATCATCAGGTCGGAAGGAAATCCGGCTGATCTTCGTGCTCGAATTACTGCGGAGGCCGCATCGCTTGGTGTAAATGCAACGGCCGTCGATAAGATCCCTGAGGTTGCGAATCATGCTGTCGGTGCGCCGCGTATCGCGCTTGTTCATACATGGCTCAATACGCAGGACGAAGGCTGGTACCGCATCGAGCTTGAACGACTCGGCATTCCTTACGATTACATTTCGGATCAGGTCGTCAGCCGCACGCCGAATTTGCGTTCGAAATACGACGTGATAATTTTTGGGCCGATCCGCACAAGTGCGCAGAACATTGTTCGCGGAAATGCGAAGTTCAGCGATTCAGAAGCACCGATACCGTGGAAGGGAAGCGACCTGACGCCAAACATGGGGCGGTCGCCCGATCAGACCGACGACATTCGCGGCGGTTTGGGAATCAGCGGCATTTCAAACATCAATGAATTTGTACACGCAGGAGGACTGTTCATCACGGTCGCTGACAACGCCTCGCTGCCGATCGATTTTGGAATGGTCAGCGGCGTAACGATCCAGACCTCAACGCGGCTGCAGTCGCGTGGAGCAGTGATGAACACCGTATTTGCGGACCGCAAGAGTCCGATCGCCTATGGTTACGACGAGAAACTGGCAGTTTATTTTAATCAAACTCCGCTTCTTCAGGTTGCAGGTGTTGGCGGCGGGCCAGGCGGCGGTGGTGGCGGACAAGGCGGCGGAACAGCAGGACGACCGACAGGACGCGGCACGGTTGATGATCCAGACGTAGTTCAGGGACGAGCTCCAATGGCTGCTCCGGGACCGGCTCCGACACCTGACCCAACGAACATTCCGCCGTTGGCATCGCGTCCGCGCGTCATTCTGCGATTCGCACCTGAGAAGGAATTGCTGCTGAGCGGTATGCTTGCGGGCGGTGAAGATCTTGCGGGCAAAGCTGCCGTAGTCGATATCCCGGTTGGTAAAGGACACATTGTGATGTTTGCAAATAACCCGATGTGGCGGCATCAAACGCACGGCAGTTTCTCGCTGCTTTTCAACGCGATCCTTAACTTCGATAATCTCGGTATAGGACGTGCCGAGCCGAGGCCGGCGGCGGCTCCGGGTGAGGAAGAAGAGATGCAATAGCAACGCTCTCTCGATCAAAAAATTGAGGCTGTCTGGAAATGCGGATTCCAGACAGCCTCTTTTTAGGTTTATCGCATTCGCGTAACCTTACGGAACCGGTGTTCCGGTAATTACCATGAATGCGTCGCCATTCAACGGCCCGGTGAAACTATCGAAGGTGAACCTCTTGGTGTTCGATACGCTCACGTTAATAGTCTGCTGAGTCAATACACTCGGGAACTCGAAATATCCGTACGAACTGCTTCGAACGTAATGTTTCGTTCCGTTTTCTTCGGTCAGCGTCACCAGAGCGTTGCCAACTCCACGTCCTGAGCCCTCGAGCCGACCCGAGATCACTGCTGGAACTGCGACCGGTGCCGCCCCACGGATCACAATATCGTCGATCGCCCAACCGCTGTAAATGATGCTGTTGTCGGCATCCAGATGGAATTGGACCTGCACGTTCTTATCCGCGAAATCGGATATATCTGCTCTAAATAAGGCCCATCCGGCGGACGAGCCGACGTTGACCGACGGCGTTCCGATAGTTCCGCCGTTATTCATCGTGGGATTATTGTTATGCCAAACGATCCTGGTATTTGTCGGATTTCCAACTTCAGTAACCCGGACCCAAATGCGGTCGAACGAGACGCTCTCCATTTGGTACTTTGCCATCCAGCTCAGGTTAATAGGCCCATTCGCCGGCAGGGCGATGCTCGGCGATACGAGGTCGTGTACCGAAGAAATATCGTATGAGCCGTCAAGGTCGGTCTTCCAACAGTTGGAACCACTTGCACAGCCGATGATCGCGGCTTGCGGAGGCGACGTGCTGGTTGCCGGGGTATTCGGCGTGCCGTATTCCCACTCGTCCACAGTTCCCGAATGCGTATATCCGCCGTTGCTCGCTTCGAAGTCCTGACTGTAAATAACATTACCTTCGGGCAGCGAATCTTCGCAGATCTCAAGAGACCAACTGTTCAATGTTCCGGTATTGGTCGCAAGATCGTCACGAATGTCGAGACGCCAGTTACCGCCGCCGTCCTCGCCGTTATAGAAACCAAGGCGAAATGCCACCTCCGGCTGATAGACCATACCTGAGTTAACGGTGAAGGCCCCGACCGGTACGCCGGCGTCATCGTCAATTCCGGCATTGATCTGGACGGTTTGTGTCGCAGCGGTGGCGATGTCGGTAAATACACCATTGTCATTCCCGGCAGGTGAGACGAGATTGATATCAAGGTCAGCGGTGAGAGGGTGTGAAATATCGGTGAAGACCCGAACCTTCTTGATCAGCGGATTGCCCGGCACAGTTATCGTTGAGGATGTCAGTGCAGCGTCGGCAATCGGTGTTGATGTTGAGTTGGTGTATGTAGTACACGATGTTGAGAGTTTTGGAATGACGGTAACACTCATGCTGTATGTCGCCGTCGGCGTGCCGACACCCAAGGGTTCGTCAACATAAATGGTGTATGTTCCAGCGGCCCTAACGGTCATAAAGAAGGCTTCGGAAAGCGGGTTCGCAACGCTTCCGACGCTTGCATCGGCAACGACCAGAAAATTCGCCGGTGTACCGAAGAGTCCCATTCCAACGCGGGTATTCCACTGAACATTGTCGCGTTCCGGATCAGAATCTACACTAACAAAAACCGTGTCGCCTGCATTGAGAGCGAGAGAATATGTGTCGTTGTCCGCCGCAGGACTTGGCGTGGGAATTGCACCGGTGATATAACCGGATGCGGGAACCGAATTAGGTGTGCCGCCTGAATTGTTCGGTTCCACTTCCGTCGTTGGCGAACCGGTTCTGACTGCGAAATACAAGTCGTATGGCGCAACCGGAGCGTTCGCGGAGTTATTCGTCACGCGGATATAGTAGGTTCCGGGTGTTGCGAGGTTCGTACCGGCAATGCTTGCCGACGTAGCGGAGAAGGTGCCGTCACCCAGATCGTTTTCCAGAACCGTTGTGCCGTCGCTGGCAATGATGTCCATTGTCGTATCTGTTCCGCCGCCGAAGGAGGTCGATGTTGCCGCGAATATCTTAGAGTTCGGCGAACTCGTGGTAAACGAATAAAAATCCGCGTCGGTTCCGTCCGTGGCGAAGACTTCATTCCAAAGATTTCCCTTTATTTTTCCCTGCTGGGCCGAAAGCGGATCCGCGGTGGCAAAAGTTCCGTTGGGTTCGCTTTCGCTTCCCAGATCGGTTCCGATCGGACTGCTTCCTTCCGGTTCACGCGAAGTCTCAGCGAGATCAAACCCGGGCAATGCGTCCAGGCCTTCGGCCAATAAGGAATCTTCGAACGACATTTTTTCGTCCGATACCGGCCGGTCACCCGACTTGTCCTGGGCATTCGTGCGCGTGTTCGGCAGCGGTGCCGCCAACATCGTAAAAATCAAAGCTAAACAAAACAACAATGACGTCCCGTTTCGTGGGCGCGATAGGTGAAAAATCATATCCCTCCGTTCTCCTGTTGGCGATGTGCCAAGTTATGGTGGCCGCAGGCCGATTCAATGCGCCCGCAACTCACCGCAATACAAATGGCCGATATTCTACCTGCACCTGATGGTTTTCTCATAGGCGTTCTTAACAAGATCGAACCGACCAAAACTCTTTATCTGTCACAACTTTGTAACTACTTGTATAGGAAAACCGGCGAGAAAGCAAGGCGAACGTCAATCGTTGGAACAGATGCGGAATCCCGACCGGCATTCATCCTAATTTCACCGGGATCGTACAGCAACAGTTGCAGAACAAAAAAAAGAGGCAGGAACACGTTCTCCTGCCTCTGCGGATAAAATGGTACACGAACCTTTATGGGGTCGGTGTCCCGGTAAAGTTCACGGTCGCGTCCCCGTTTAGCACGAATATGCTTGGAGTAAACACAAATCGTTTGGCCGATGGCGAAACGGTAACAGTTTGCAGAGTTTGAACATCCGTAAATGAGTAGTACCCGAACGAACTGGTCCTGACTATCCTGCGATTCAGGTTTTGCTCGATCAAGGTTACGACCATATTGTGAATGCCGCGTCCGTTTTGATCGACGATACGGCCGCTGATGGTTGCGGAAACCGCCGCCAAAGCACTGCTCTCAGCCACCGTCCAGTTCGAAAAATCGGTCACGCCCGTTACCGGCCCGGCAACGTGAGTGCCCGTGTTTACACACGGACCGCCAGCACACAGGTTAGTCGTACCGCGCCATACACGATAATCAGCCTCAATGCCGTTTACGTCGGCGACCGGATAAGTGAACGAAAGATCGGCGGTGATATCGCCAGCTTCGGTCAACGACCAGAAGCGGTCGATCGATTTGGCAGGATCAAATCCTGCGGCTATCGTATCGAAAGCCTCGACAGTGAGTCCCGATGGACTCACGACTGCGGTCGCATTTGCGAGAACAGGTGAATATCCGCTGCGGCCGACGTGGAACGTATAGGCACCGGGGGCCGTGAAATTCCTCCTCAATTTACCATTAACAAGTCCGGCTGTACGGGTAACGGTTGTTCCAGTGTGGATGAGGGTGTTTGCACCCGTGGCAATCGGCCCGTTCGTAAGGGCCAATGTTCCGCCTACCGTTAGATCTCCACCCGCGAGGGTGAGAGTGTGGGCAGGATCATTATCGTCGTGCGTGACGTTATTGACCGTTCGCGTCGGCGGGATCTCCGGGCCGATCGAGCGCGAATCGACACCACGCAAATACGATATGTTCAATCCGCCAGTACCGAGATTAAACGCCGGTGCGACATCCAGGACCCCAGCGTCGGTGGGAGTGGTGGTGTTCCCGAACTGAACATTTGTGACCGCCGCTCCGCCGTTTCCAAGCGTGAGGTTGTTCGTGTTTGTGATCCCTCCGACAAACAGAATTACTCGTGCGACCACAATAGGGTTGGTTGAGTTGATGGTAACACCGCCGTTTTGCACCTCAAAACTGGTCATCGGTGCCGTAAATGTTCCGCTGCCGGTAAGAGTCTGCGGCAGATCAGCCAAGAACCAAATAAACCGCGAGGTCGCAATGTTGTGCGTAAGCGTACCGTTATTCGTCAGCGTCGCACCATTCATTAGGAAGACACCGCCGAAATTCATTGTGGTTCCGGTCTCAATGGTGATGTTTCGGCTGATGTTGTTCCATACCGCAGCAGCGCCCCAGATGGCCGTGTTGGCACCGCCGTTGTTCGTAAGTGTCAGGTTCGACACAACACCCTGGATGCTGAATGCCTGGACAGCGGCTGTCGAAGCATTTCCAAGCTGAAGTGTTCCGCCCGTTACGCCCGAAATGCCGTTGCTCGTAGTAGCCGAGCCCGACTGAAGCCTGTAGTCGCGCGGCCCTGTTGCAGCGGTACTTGCATTCTGAACAACGATAGATCCGCCGGAGATAAGCACGCTGGATAGGGCCGAAGTACCCATATCAAAACCAGCGAGTGTGGTTGAGGTGTGACCGATAGTGTTTACAGTGATCGTTCCACCCGTTTGATTGAAGGAAACCGCATTGGCAGCGGCCGCGACACCGAATCTTCCGGTTGAATTGATCGCTCCGCCCTCAACAAGTATCGTGCTGTTTGCACTGAAACCCATCGAATTGCCGGTAGAGGTCCCGATGTTGTATGTTCCCTGCGACACGCGGAAGGCTCCGGCTGAAGTAGGTGAACCATTCTGACCAGCTACCGTATAGTTCGGATTATTCATCCAGAATCCTGCGGTTGCCGGAATCGTATAGCCCGCAGTGGTAAACACACGATTCGTTCCGCTGAACGTACCGCCGAGACCGAATGCACCATTGGTAAGGGTAAGAAATCCTACATTGTCTGAGCTCGAGCCGAGTACGGTGAAATTGGTGGCCGTAAGCTCAACCAAGGACTGAAAGTTTGTTCCCTTATTCACGTTGATCGTTCTGATGTCGGTGACCGCACCGCTGCCGCCGAAGACCGCATTGGAAGCTCCGGTGAAGACAATGCCGGCACCCGCCGTGTCCACATTGGTGCTGAAATCCAAGGTCCCGTTGTTTGTCAGATTGCCACCAACCGAGAGGACATGTCCGGTTTGCGTTCCTGACGAAGAGCTCCTAAGGGTACCCGCGCTGTTGATCGTGACATGGAAGGTGACGGTCAAGGTCCGAGCGGTCGCGTCTTCGAACTGAAGGATCGCAGGAGCCCCGCGAGGCGGAGCCGTCGTTCCGACAGTAAGCTCATAGGCGGATGCTGCAGTGTCGATAGTGACCGTCGCACCGTCTGGTATCGTAACGCTGTCGCCGGCATTAGGAACTACTCCTCCTACCCATGTTGCGGGACTGCTCCAAAGTCCGCCGCCCGCAGTTGCGTTAATGACCCCAAGCGGGTTCGTTGTCTGACTGGCTGAGGCCGGTGCAGGACTTAGGGCACCATCGCCAACAGCGTAAACACGATAAAAGTAATTGGTTTCCGGCGTTAAACCGGAGTCTGCGAAGGACGTTACGTCAGCCGCCGTTTGGGTCACAAACGAGTAGTCCGTTCCATTTGTTGAACGGTAAAGAGCAAATCCGATCTCATTGGCAGAGTTATCCGTCCAGCTGAGCGTCATGCTGACGGCAGTGACCGCGGACGTGTTCAGCGTCGTCGGTGCTAAGGGAGGAAGCGGAATGAACGAAAATTTGGTTCCTGCGGTGATAGCATCAAGCTGGGTCGAATTGTGAACCGCGTAAGAAACGGAAGCGGTCGACGACGTCACGCTTGCGAAGTTGGTCGCAGCGCCTGACTGCAAGCCGATCGTGTATCCGGCATCTGCCGCAGCAGCAGCCGGCATAGCCCCGTAAACGAAGTCCATAGAACCGGCTGTCTCATTAAGCCATAGTTGGAATGTTCCATTACCGACCGCAGCCGTACATGTAGCATTCCTGGTCACCTTCATGTTGAACCATTCGACCACAAGCGTTCGGTTGGGAGCAGTGCCGACAACTTTGGAACGCACCTGTCCGTCACCGCCTACGCAGAGATCGTCGTAGTAAGGGGCGATCTTCGGCGCATTTGTGACAACTGCAAAGCCGGTTGCGTTGTTAAAGCTTCCTCCGGTCGGGGCCAGTCCCAATCGAATAAATCCATTGGCATTCGCACCAAACTGCGTGAAGCGCACACCGTCGTACCAAAAATCGAATCCGATGTTTATCAGAGCCGAGTTCCCGTCATCTGAGAGAGCAGGGACCAAGAGCGTGGTTCCGGCGGTCATATCGACAAGAGATCCCGATCCGACGGAGAAAGGATAACTGGCGACCGTGATAAGCCCATCGGAAAAGATGCCAAGACCGACATCCTTCTCAACAACGGGTTCTTCGACCTTAGTCGATGCTCTGTCGAACGACTTGACGTCCGCCGTAACCATTTCTGCTTGTTGAGCAAACAGTGCAATATTGAGTAGCGCCAAAAGGCTGACTGACAGTGCTGTGTACCAGAATTTCCTCATTTTCCCCTCCGCTTTTTTTGTGATGACGATGTTCCAAAGATCTCGGCGGCAGACAAGCCGCGCGAAATATGCAAATAAACTCCCCGATCAAAACGGTGCTGAATCCCAAGCATTTTGCTCGGACCAACAAACAAGTTCCAAACGGCCAATATCAATTGTTTTACTGTGAATCATATTTGTATAGCAAAACCGATCTAAAGGCAAGGTGAACGACGATTTCATGAAACGTCGGGGCGGTGCTTATCGGAAATGAAAGAATCGGGTAATATCAAATCTGTTTACACAATGGCATATCAGGAGTTGTTGAAATGAGCACCGGAAAGCAGTTTTTCGCATTGATCGCCGCAACCGCCATCTTGGGCATCAGCATAGACGCACAAAATACAATGAAACCACCTGTACCGAGAAAAGATCCGAAAGTACTGAAAATTCACGGTTACGAGATCACCGATAGCTACGGCTGGATGCGTGATCGTGCCGACAAGAAAGACCCGGAAATAATCAAATATCTCGAAGCCGAGAACGCCTACACCGAAGCACATATGGGTGAGCATAAGGGGTTTGCAGACGCTTTGTACAACGAGATGCTCGGACGCATTAAGCAAACTGATATGAGTGTTCCGTACAGGCTCGGAGATTATTGGTATTTCAGCAAAACCGAAGAAGGCAAGCAGTACCCGGCCTATTTTCGAAGCAGGTCAAAGGACGGCTCGGATGCCGAGTTGCTGCTCGATCAGAACGAAATGGCGAAGGGTTTGAAATATCTTTCGATCGGTGCGTTCGAGCCGAGCGACGATGGCAACTTTCTGGCGTATTCGACAGATTCGACCGGCTACAGGCAATACACGCTGCAGATCAAAGATCTGAAAACCGGCAAGATCCTGGCCGATAGGATCGAACGCATAACATCGACCGAATGGTCGGCGGACGGCAAGTTCATTTTTTACGGACAGGAAGACGTGGTCTCGAAACGCAACGATAAGATCTTTCGACATGAGATCGGCAGCAAGGCGGCCGACTTTCTTGTTTTTGAAGAAACGGATGAGTTGTTTGGTGCGGGCATCAGCCGTTCGCGTGACAAGAAAATGTTTCTGATCTCGACCAACGCCGCGACGATGGGTGAGATCCGATACCTCTCAGCCGACAACCCGCTCGGCGAATGGAAATTGCTGGCGAAACGCCGTGAGGACCACGAATATTACGCGACTTTCGACAGCGGTGAGTTTTACATAATTACAAACAAGGACGCCGAGAACTTTAAGGTCGTCCGCGCGCCGCTGAACGACCCAGGCGAGAAGACCTGGGTAGATTTTATACCGCACAATCCGGCGATCAAGATAGACAACATTAGTTTTTTCAAAGATTACGCCGTGGTTTCCGAGGTCGAGAACGGCCTGGAATATCTGCGCGTGATGGACATGAAAACTCGTCGGGCACCCGCACGGATCGAAACACCCGAAAGCGTCTATACGATGGAACTTGGCACCAACCCGGAATATGACCTGCCCGTTATTCGATACAAGTATGCGTCGATGATCACGCCGGATTCGACATATGAATTCGATCTGAAAACTCGGCAAAGCAACCTCATAAAACAGCAGGAGATCCCAAGCGGCTACGACAAGACCAAGTACGAAACGTCACGCCTCTGGGCGACCGCACGCGATGGCGTAAAGGTGCCGGTCACAATAATGATGAAACGCGGCACGAAGCTCGACGGCAAGTCCCCGATGCTTTTGTATGCGTATGGCTCGTATGGATATTCGATGACACCGGACTTTTCAACGTCGCGGCTGAGTCTGGTCGATCGCGGAATGATATACGCGATCGCACACATACGCGGCGGCAGCGAACTTGGTGAAAATTGGCGGCAGAGCGGGCGGATGTTCAAGAAGATGAACACCTTTAACGATTTTGTCGATTCGGCAAAATGGCTGATCAGTCAGAAATATACTTCGAGCGACCGGCTGGTGATACAGGGCGGATCGGCGGGCGGCTTGCTGATGGGTGTCGTCGTAAACCAATCGCCGGAAACATTTCACGCGGCTATCGCGCAGGTCCCGTTCGTTGACGTGATGAACACGATGATCGACGATTCACTGCCGCTGACCACGGGCGAATGGATCGAATGGGGCAACCCGCGTGACGATAAAAAAGCGTGGGATTACATGTCGTCGTATTCCCCGTATGACAACGTCAAAGCTCAGAAATATCCGAACATGCTGATCGAGATCTCGCTGAACGACAGCCAGGTCCCGTACTGGGAAGGTGCAAAGTGGACCGCGAAACTTCGCGAGATGAAGACCGACAAAAATACGATCTTGCTCAAGACGAATATGGGAGCCGGCCACGGCGGTGCCTCGGGAAGATACGACCGTTTGAAGGAAGTCGCGTTTGAATATGCTTACGCTCTGACGCAGGTCGGCATCACCAAATAATGATCTTCATGTCATAGAAGCGAGGGCGGCTTTGCCGATCTATTTGCGGTGAAGCTGTGCTTCACACAAGACGCCAACCAACAGAGGCTATGCCTCCGAGCGGCGGCACAGCGGCAATATATCTTGCATGACTATCGGAAAAGCGGAGCTTTTCCGCAAATAGAAGGGCATAGCCCGGACTACCGAGCGAGGTTCTCATTCTGCGAAGATCTTCGGTTTTGCTCCGAGCGGAAATGCGTTTTCGTAAACGTGTGTGAAGTTGAAAAGCTCTGCTTCTGACCAGAAATTACCGACAAGCTGGGTTCCGATCGGCAGGCCTTCGCTAGACAGGCCCGACGGAACGCTGATCGCCGGAACACCTGCAAGATTCGCGCTAACGGTGTAGATGTCGCTCAGGTACATGGCAAGCGGATCATTTGAGCGTTCGCCCAGCTTGAATGCAACGGTCGGCGATGTCGGCGTCAAGATCGCATCGCATTTCGCGAATGCCTTGATGTAATCCTGTTTCACGAGCGCTCGCACCTTTTGAGCCTTCGTATAGTATGCGTCGTAGTAGCCGCTCGAAAGCACATAGGTGCCGAGCATAATTCGCCGCTTTACTTCCTCGCCAAAGCCTTCCTCACGAGTCTTGAAATACATCTGTCGCAAGCCCGGAGCGTCTTCGGCACGGAAGCCGTAACGCACGCCGTCAAAACGGGCGAGGTTTGATGACGCTTCGGCTGTCGCAATTATGTAGTAAACCGCGATGCCGTATTTGGCGTAGGGAAGTTCGACATCGACGATCTCACAGCCGAGTGAGGAGAAGTTGTCGATCGACTTTTCAACCGCATCGCGAACCGCGTCGTCGATACCCTCACCAAACAGAGCACGCGGCACGCCGATGCGTTTTCCTTTGATGTCGTTGTTCAATGTCGCAGCATAATCCGGCACTTCAACATCAGCCGACGTTGAATCGCGTACATCGCGTCCGGCCACAACGCCAAGCACGTCCGCAACGTCCTTCGTCGTCTGTCCAAAGATGCCAATGTTGTCGAGCGACGATGCAAACGCAACCAGTCCGTAACGCGAAATGCGCCCGTAGGTCGGCTTAAATCCAATGATCCCGCAAAGCGATGCAGGCTGACGTACCGAGCCGCCGGTTTCCGATCCCAGCGAAGCACGCACAACACCCGAAGCAACGGCCACCGCCGATCCACCCGAGCTTCCGCCCGGAACGCGGCTTACGTCCCACGGATTTTTAACGGTGCCGAATGCCGAATTCTCATTCGACGATCCCATAGCGAACTCGTCCATATTCGTCTTGCCGACGATGATCGCCCCGGCGGCGTTCAACCGCTCGATAGCCGTCGCATCGTACTGCGCCTTGTAGTTATGCAATATGTGCGAGCCGCACGACGTTCGCATTCCCTTCGTGCAGATGTTGTCCTTCACTGCGATAGCCACGCCGTGCAGCTTCCGCTCGGCAGGAACTGCATCGAGATATTCGGCACGCTCCAATGCGTGGCCGCGTTCGATGGACAAGAAGCTGTTCAGCTCAGGATTGAGCTTTTCGGCGTGGTCAAGGGTTTTGGTGATATCGGAAACAATAGACATAAAAACTCTTCTTGACTGGAACGGTCATCGTCCCGATGGCCCAGCGTGCATCGCACGCCATGAGCGCTTTTTAGCACAACCTCACTTTGGCACGAAGACTTAGCTTGCTTCGCAATCTTGGCGAGCGGGACGCTCACCGCTCCAGCCGGACGACAGCATCTATTAGCCATTTATCGCCGACCTTTACGGTCTCAACACTAATAGGCCGTTGTTCGGTGCGAACGTCGTCCTTCCAAAAAAGCAAAACCTGAAACACCGTTCGGTCGGGCGAACTTTCCTTACATTCACCGACGCGGAATGCCTTCGGAAAATCAGATGTGGTAGTGAAATAATCTCCTGTCACCTTGGTAGCGGCCGAAAGTGAGCTAAACAATCTGGGAGTCAAATACTGTTCCCTCATCTTCAAGTTTTCAGTCGAAGGCGTCATATCATTTCCAAAATGAAACGAGTAAAATTCGCGTACGGCAGTTCGTGAATCGATACACGATTGCAATTCAAGATTCGGAATGCTGCAGGCTCCAATGCACAATGCACAATGCACGATGCACAATCGAATGAACCAATTTTGCATTTTGCATTTTACATTCTGCATTGTTAAAGCACCTTCGGCACCTGGAAATGTCCTTCGACGGCTGACGGCGCCTGATCGAGTGCGGCTTTCTGTCCGAGCGACGGAATAACAACGTCTTCGCGGATAGTCATGGTTGCTTCGCCTTCGTCGGTTAAGCCGCCGAGCATCGGTTCGATGTCGCCGGTGTCGAGTTCGTTAAGCTGCTCGACGTACGTCACGATATCCGCCATCTGCGGCGTGTAAAGTGCGACCTCTTCTTCCGTGATCTCAAGATGCGCTAGTTTTGCAATGTGTCTGACGTCCATTTCTATTTCGCTAAACTTCGATTCATCGTGCCGGCTGCTGCGGCTAGAAAATGTTTTCGCAGCTCAACATCCGCAATGTTCGCCGCCGCTCTTAATATCTTTGGATCGACCGTATTCGACGATTTATTTTTCGTCTTCGCTCGGGTTTGCGATCCTTTGAAGGCATCTGCATCGATCAAACAGTGTATGCGTGCGATGACCGATGTTCCCGCCGCCGCATTCAGCTTGTAAACGATCTGTGATGCGTGATGCTCGAATTCGCGTTTCCAGTTTTCGTCCGGAACCGCGACCATCAAGATCCGTTCCGTCAGCCGTAACGGCCGCGAGTGCTCCTTCAACTGTTCGCCGACGGCCGACGGCCAGATCGCGATAGCAACTGCCTGACGCATTTCCGGCACGTCATTTAGTTCGAGCAGCACCGGCAATGTTTTTAGAAGAGCCTGCATTTTCGCTAACTCACAGCGTTCGTTTATGATTTTAGACGACAAACGAACAAAACATAAATGCCGATGATCGAACTGCCAAAATTACTCCTTGCCTCAGGAAGCCCGCGACGTGCCGAGATACTTAACTCGGTCGGTTGGCCGTTCGAAAAGGCCGTACCCGATGTGGACGAATCTTTGATCGAAGGCGAGTCGCCCGAAGACTACGTTCAGCGTCTGGCAGTTTCAAAGGCCGAAACCGTCGTTGCCGAATATCCGAATGAACTGATCCTGGCAGCCGACACGACGGTCGTTATTGACGGACAGATCATCGGTAAACCCGTCGATCTTGCCGACGCACGGCGTATGATCGCGATGCTTTCAGGTAACTGGCACGAAGTGCTGACAGGCGTCGCCGTCGCAAATAACGGAGAAACCAGGGTAGGACTGCAACGAACATGCGTGAAGTTTGCCGCGATGAATGACGCCGAGATCGACTTTCTCGTCCGGTCCGGCGATCCGCTCGACAAAGCCGGAGCCTACGCCGTGCAGGCACAGGCTGCGTTGTTTATCGAGGGGATAGAAGGTGATTACTGGAACGTGGTTGGGTTGCCGATCAGTTTGGTATATCGGCTCATAAATGCAGAAGCCCGCGCGTGAACAAGGGCGTAACATTCAACTTCCGGGTTACGCCCTTGCTGACGCCCGGGCTTCTACAATGGATCAAAGAAGCGAATCTACCTTCTTCGAGATCGGTACGGTGATGTCGAAGCCGGGCGAGCTTCCGCCGAATGTTTCGCCTGATTTGACGCCGGATTTATCCAGAACAACAAACGAAGGAAGCTGGTCAATGCCGAATTTGCGAAGCGTTGCAGCACCGTCGGAATCGCGAAGGACAGTCACGCTCAAGCCCTTTGACGAAGCCCACTGACGAAGCTGGGCGTCGGTTGCGTAGTTCTTCGATTTCGGATTCGTCGAATCCGTCAATACGAAATAGATCGCAACATTCTTGCCGGCGTATTTCTTCGCGAGCGAATTTGTATATTCCGCCTGTTTGCCCGAAAGCGGCAGCCAACTTGCGCCGACAGCGAGAATGACAACCTTGCCGCGTTGGGCCTGAACATCAACGCTTCCGCCGCTAAGCGAAGGCAGAGTGGTCTGAGCCGAAACGGCAAAAGCCGAAATGATAAGAAAGGCCGAAAACGCAAATATGTGTTTTATGGTCTTCATAATAGTGCGAACCGCAGACTTTGGCGGTTCACTGTGGATTTGATGCAAGTTTGATGCCAGCTACTGCTTTCGATTGAGCAGAACATTATCGATGAGCCTCACGTTGCCAAAGAACACAGCGGTTGACAGCACAACCTCGCTATCTCCAATCGTTTCAATAGGTTCCAGCGTTCCCGCATCTACGGCTGAAATGTAGTCGATTCGGGCAAGCGGTTCCGGTTCAATAGCTTTTCTCACAATTTCAGTTAATTCGAGCGCATTACGTTCGCCGTTCTTGAACGCAAGTTTCGCTTCTTTGAGACCCTTGAATATAACAGCGGCCTTTTCGCGTTCTTCAGGCGTAAGGTTTTCATTTCGAGACGACATCGCAAGTCCCGATTCTTCGCGAACTGTCGGCAGCACGACGATCTCGGTTTCGAATCCAAGATCTGTGGTCAGCCGTTTTATTACGGCGACCTGCTGAGCATCCTTTTGACCAAAGAAGGCGAGGTCGGGTCGAACCGTATTAAATAGAATTGTCACTATCGTCGCGACGCCGCGAAAATGTCCGGGCCGCGAAGCTCCTTCCAAGCCCTCGGAAATGCCTTCAACATAGACGTGTGTCGAAAATCCTTCAGGGTAGATCTCCTGAACTTCGGGAGCAAAGATGTAATCGACCTCATATTCGGCAAGCAACGCGGCGTCACCGGTCAGATCGCGTTTGTAACGGTCGAGATCGCCTTTGTCATTGAATTGCGTCGGGTTAACGAAGATCGAAACGATAACGATGTCCGCCGCCTGACGAGCTTCCTTTACAAGCGTCAAATGCCCTTCGTGCAACGCACCCATCGTCGGCACAAACGCAACGGTCTTGTGCTCGCGACGCAGCTTGCGCGAGATAGATGCCATTCGTTGCTTTCGGTTGATGATCTCCATCAACGATCCTCCGCTATTCTATTTCGAAACTGGAGAATTGTGTCGATATGTTCACGGAGAGAGTCGACTTCCAACGTAGCTTCCCAAACACGTTGGAAGTAAACGTGAACCAGAAAATTTCGAAAGGAGATCAATGTTTTCCAATCGATTTCAGGATGTTCGTCGCAAATTTTGTCACCAATCCTGGATGCAGCCTCGCCGATCACCGTGAATTTTTGGATCACGGCACTCTGTACCAGATCAGTTTCCAAAAATACTTCTTTTGACAAACCAGCCACAAAGTCGCTGATTGACCTGCATGCGCTACTGATGTCCTCTAAATAGAGATTCTCATTTCGCATAAATAAGTTTTGCTTCTGCGAGGACTGAGTCACGAATCAAGACCTTTAGTCCGGCCTTCTCAATCAAATCTACTTTAGTGCCGATCAATTCCTCAAATTCAACAATAGCCCTCCCATACCCAAACAAACTGATCCGTGCATCAGGTTCGAAATCAACGAGAAAATCAAAATCACTGTCAGGACGATTATCTCCCCGCGCCCGCGAACCAAATATGCTAAGTTCACGAATATGGTGCCTTCGGCAAAGTTCCGCGATCTTTTTCATCATCTCTGCCGGAATCTGCGGCGTCATGCTGCCATCTCCTTTTTCGTTTCTTCGGTCAGGCCGTAAGATTCGTTTTCGTTCGGGTACGCGCCGGTTTTGACGTCGCTGGTCCAGGAATGGATAGCGTCGGTCATTGATTTTCTAAGATCGGCGTACTGGCGAACAAACCTCGGCTGGCGGCCGAACGTCATACCGACGAGATCGTGGAGAACGAGGACCTGAACATCGCAATGCGGCCCTGCTCCTATGCCGATAGTCGAGATCTTTAATTCATTCGTTATCATCTCGGCGACCTCACGCGGAACCAATTCGAGAACGATGGCGAATGCACCGGCTTCTTCGAGCAGCTTTGCGTCTTCGATAAGGCGTTTTGCCTGTTCAGCGGTGCGGCCTTGCACGCGGTAACCGCCCATCTTGTAAACCGACTGGGGCGTTAGGCCGATGTGCGCGACGACCGGGATTTCCTCATTAAAGAGCCGCCGAACCAACTCAACGCGGTTTCGTCCGCCTTCGAGTTTGATCGCCTCGGCACCGCCGTATTTCATCAACTTCAAGGCATTCTGAACGCTTGTGTCTGGATTGACGTGATAGCTGCCGAACGGCATATCCGCAATGACCATCGCCCGTTCGGTACCGCGTTTGACGTCTATGCACGAAGCGACGATCTCGTCGAGCGAAACGGGAATGGTGTTTCCATAACCGTGTACGACGTTGCCCATGCTGTCGCCGACGAGGATCATATCTACGCCGGCCTCATCAACAATGCGTGCGGTCGGATAATCGTACGCCGTCAGGCAAACGAGCTTCTCGCCTTTCTCTTTCGCGGCACGCAAAGCGGGCACATAAACCTTCTCAGGTTTGTCGGGTGTTAGATACGCCATAAATTGCCTTTAAGGATAGAACTTTAGCTATTTCAAGTCTAGCACCTAGTGGTTCGGGGGAGGCCGTTATTGGGAAATGGGTTCCAGCGGCTTACCCGGGAACAATCGGGTGATTGTGCGACCAAGTCAGAGACGCATTTCTTTAGAAAAGGATGAACAAAATTCGGAGCGATCTCATTCAACGGTACGAGAATGAAATTGCGCACCGGAACACGCGGATGCGGCAGCGTCAGGAATGGCGTCTCCAGCTTCGTATCGCCATAGAACAAAAGATCGAGGTCGATAGTGCGCGGCAGATTCATTGATTTATCCTTGCGGCCCAGAAGATATTCGATCCGCAGCATACGCGCCATCATCTGCGTCGGCGAAATGTTTTCGACACGCACCTCCGCGACCATATTCAGAAACGGCGGAGCGTCGTCCATCGCCACAGGTTCGGTCTCATAGATCGACGAAAGCTTTGTCACGACGAGACTCGCTTCGATCAGCCCGCGAACGGCAAGCATCAGATTACCCGCCCGATCACCAAGATCCGAACCCAACCCGACATACGCTGTAACGATCTGATTTTCCACGAGTGACATCTTACTAGATAGACGAATAATAAATTCTTGTCAAAGTGAGGGCCGCATGGATTACTATCATCAGTGTGATGCAAAATATGCGACACGCAAATATTCCGTCGGTACATCCGGGAATGGTCTTGCAGGATGACCTTGACGAGATCGGCGTGACGCAAACGGAACTTGCCGCTCATATTGGGGTTCTTCCGAAAACCATAAACGAAATATGCCGTGGCAAGCGTGGCATCAGTGCCGAAATGGCGTGGAAACTCTCGCAGGCTTTAGGTGCCAGTCCGAATTTTTGGCTGAATCTCCAGAACAACTGGGAATTGACACAGGTCAAAACCAAGCCAGATAAGACACAATGATTTCCTCATGCTTAGCGGATCTTTTTCTTTCCGCGAATATTGATCCATAATAAAAACGACACAATACCTTTGATAACCCTATGAACTTAACAGGTGTAACTCTTAGATTAAAGCGTGAAGAAATTGGGCTTTCGCAGGCACGGCTGTCGGAGTTGAGTAATATTCCCCAGCATATCTTGTCGTCGTTTGAACTTGAGAAATCGACAATTGCTCAGCATTCACTGAGTGCGCTAGCTGATCTTCTTGAAGAAATCTCCTCCGAAAAAATTAAAGTGACGAGGAAAAAACGATACCAAACTCATTCATTCAACGGGTTCGTTAAGGATGCGGATCGAGCGTCGATGGCTAGAAAAACCGACGAAAATCAAAACTACGTTACGTTGATTAACAGCCTTGAAGGAAACCGAAGTACGCTTTCCAAAAACGGCAAAGTCATCTCACTGTTTTCCGGTTGCGGTGGTTTCAGTTTGGGGTTCACTTGGGCTGGGTTTGAGGTTCTGGGTTTTTTGGAACTTCAAGACGCCTACAGAGCTATTTATCGCGAGAACTTCCCTTCGGTTTATGAGCTTGGGGATGACATTCGCAAATTAGAAACAGAAGACATTCAGGCTTGGAAAGCTGGACTCGGCGAAGTGGATGTGATTATCGGAGGGCCGCCATGTCAGGGTTTTAGCCTTTCCGGTAAAAGAAGCGCTACGGACGACAGAAATACATTATTTCGTCACTATCTAAGAGTGGTGCGGGGTATAAATCCAAAAATCGCAATCATGGAAAATGTTCGCTTGTTGACATCAATGAAGGCGCCAGACGGTAAACTGGTGTTGGATCATATTTACGCAGATTTCGCAGAATCTGGATATCAAGTTAAGCATTTTGAGATCAACGCAAAAGACTATGGCGTTCCACAAAGCCGAGACCGAGTGATCTTTGTCGCGACTAGGAACGACCTTAAAATACAGCCGACTATTCCATGGCCCACTCACGGACCGTCGACAAACCTTTTTTCGGAATCATTGCCATATCGAACATTTGGCGATGCCTGTTCGGATCTCGATTTTATTGAATCGGGTGAAGGTTCACGAACCGACCCTTTTCATATTGCGGTTAGCCATCCGGACCACGTTTTGGAATGGCTGTGGAACGTCCCGCAAGGAAAAAGTGCCCACGACAATTCGGATGAAAGACGAAGGCCACCTTCAGGTTACAATACGACGTACAAACGACAGGTTTGGGGCGAACCGGCATCGACAGTTCAGACAACTTTTGGAATGATTTCCGGATGCAGAAATGTTCACCCCATTGCGACGCGTTCCTTAACTATCAGGGAAGCGGCAAGAATTCAATCGTTCCCCGATTCATATAAATTTGCCGGCACGCTTGGCGATATTCGAAGCACGATCGGCAATGCGGTACCGCCACTTCTTTCTTACTCCATCGCAACCCATGTCAAAAAAGAAATGCTAAATCTTATAAAAGTAGCCAGCCTTTAGGTTGAATTGAAGTTGTGTTGCGTTTTGTTTATTCCCTAGGCGTTGCATTTGAACGATTCCAAATCTGGGAGCCAGGTGTTTGACTCCGGGTGGATCGCGATGACTCCCTTTATTGACTGAATACTCTCGTAAATGAAATCCGGCGTAGTTTCGAGACAATTCGACCAACTCATCTATCGAATATAGAGCTATTTGCGTTTGCTCTAGTGAATCGGCTCGTTTCGTCTTGTGGAGTAAAAAGTCCGGCGTGAACGGATCGTCAAGGTAAGCTTTTTGAAGTAATAGGCGAGTGATTTCATTCTGCTTCTTTGCAAATAATCTTTCAAATTCCGCACGTCCTTTTGCGTCAGTCTCTTCCCAAAAATAATGTGTGGGATCAATTACTCTGCCCTTCATTCTTTTTCTATCGTCCAAGGGACGAAATCCACGATCTCCACATAATTGTCGGAGACTCCTTTCCGCGTTGATCGATACGGGGATTCTTGCATTTCGCAACATCTGGCAGAACGCGAAAGCGGTTGAGCAAAACAATTGCGCATTGGTAGGTTTCGGCTTATTACATTGTTTCGACGAAACACCAACTGAGAATTCGTTTTCGTCGGAGTCGGTAAATGTGAGGATAATGTCGCTTTTACATCTCCTAACGACCACACCGTTGATTTCCAACCAATTCTTGCCTTCTTCTGAAGTGGCTAACGCGCCAGTAGAAAGTGCGACAATGTCAGTCAGTTCGTTTACGCCGCGACGTGAGCAGATGTAATTCAAAAGATGTATTTCAGGTTTGCCAGAAAATACATGCGATTCTGCACCAGGAATATCACATGGTCGATACGGTTTCGGCAACTCATTGATTCGCTTAGTGATCTCATCTTCGAAAGCGTGTCCAGCCTTGCGACCGATTGTACCTGCTTGAATTTGAAGTGCGTGTTGTTCGTCTATGGGTGTTAGTGCCATTAAAGTTTCGCGATTAGTTTTGAAAGAGGTACTTCAAGGCCATTCGCCAGACGATGAAGATTCGTAAACGAAGGATTTCGTTTTCCTCGTTCAAGCAAGCTGATATAGGTGCGATCAAAAGCGCACTTCTCTGCCAGTTTTTCCTGAGACAAATCGAGCTTTTCCCGGTGAGATCGAATCCGTTCACCGAGGCTATTGAGCAAGCCATTCATATATGTAGTTTGAAATGTGCAGACAATTTGTCCACGGACGATGCGTCACAATTCCTTGACCCCTTAGTTTGGCGGATAGAAAGGGGGGATAGAAAGGGCTAGGGATAGAAAGGGGTCAATCCTGCAATATTGTAATTTTCGACACTCACGGAAAACCGGCAAAGAATTGCAAATTGAAAATCATAGTGAAAATCATAGAGTCATGCCTCCGATTCTTCGATTCTCTAGTGAAAATCATAGATTCAGGCCTTCGATTCTTCGCTTCTCTTACCTTCTCGTTCATGCGGATCGTGCAAATCATTACAAACCGCGCAAATCGTGCCAATTGATATTCCCTCGCTCAAGAACAAACCGCATAATTATCGCGGACGACGATGAGCATTGCACGAAAAACTGAGCAAAACCGAAATTCGATGTGTATGGTGGACGGTGGGACAGAGGGACAGATTCGCTCAAAACCCTTATATTTGCGCCGCCTTGCGCCGCTTACTTGCACGCACATGGCGCGGCACAAATATCGCGGCGCAATGAAATTGTTTAGTTTCACGAAAACGAATATTTACATTTCCGTGTTTGGATGTTTCAATGAAATTAGCCCGTTGAGGGTAAATCCAGTAATGCCGGACGGTCGGCATTCGGGCGGATTCGGCTTGATCCGTCTTGACAAAATATTCACGCCGGAAAATATGCCGCGACGAAAATTCCGCCACAGCCAACGGTTCGAAGCTCCGGCCAGCCGCACGCATCAGGAATACCTTTTAGATCAACCCGCTCAAACAACGACACGCACGGAACTGCTCAGGCTGATTCGCGGCGGCGAAGACACATATCTTGAGCTAAAGGTAAAGCTTTCCAACACCGAAAAGATCACGCAGGGCATTGTTGCTCTGGCGAACACGAACGGCGGCACGATCATCTTCGGCGTAAATGATCAGCTTCGCATCGAAGGCGTCAGCGACCCCGAGATCGTCCGTGACGAACTTGCACGCATCTGTCGTGAAGAGATAGTTCCGCCGGTGGTGCCGATCATCGACATGATCGCGTTCGACAGCGGCAAACGCATCGTTGCACTAGACATCGACGCTCGAAAACGACCGTACCGTACACGCGAGGGACGTTTCTATATGCGCTTTGGTGCGGAGAAACGCGAAGTTTCGCGAGAGCAGATCTCGATGTGGCTCGACGAGATCCGTCCGCTTGGTTACGAAAATATTCCGCTGTTCACGGCCGAGGAAAGTGATTTCGACGATGGACTGCTGTGGACATTTGCGGGCGGATTCGAAGACACGAGCCCGACATCGAATCTATATAATACTGCGGATTTCTTAAGGAAAGACCTTTTGCTCGCGGTTGGGAATCAGGACGAGTTTTTCCCGACAGTCGCGGCGATGGTCTTGTTCGGCAAGAACGAACGCATTCCCGAACTCTTCCCGCGTGCCCGCGTTACGGTCGCCAGATTTTCCGGCGATAACGGCAATGCGCAGCTTATTGAAAAGATCGACATCACCGGCAACCTGTTAACTCAGCAGGACGGCATTTTGCGGTTCATCGAAAGGTATTGCGACCTTGTGAAGGACCGGCCAAAGAAAGCGGCTATCGATGAATCGCTGCCAGTGCGTCCGCGTGCCCGATATCATGTTTATGCCGTTCGTGAAGCGATTGCAAACGCACTTGTGCATCGCGATTTCGTCCTACGCGACATCGCAACACGCATATTCATTTACGATCACTCCATCGAATTCATAAACGCACGCCGGACGAATGGCTTCTCTCCGCCGGCCTCACGTGCTATCCGCTACGGCATCACCCAAAAGCTCAATCCTCAAATTTCCGCGATCTTTAACCGCCGCGAATACGGTGCCAGCGTGCCCAACGGCGGCCTGCCGATGATCCTAAAACAATCCGAACGCGTGTCCGGTCGCCGTGCGGAACTTTATACTTCGAATGATGAATTCAAGCTGAAGATCTTTGGAGCATAGTCTATAGCATGAAAATTGCCCACGACAATCCGGAATGTCGTCAAGATGCTGCGACAAAAGAGTATGACCTGACCGTTGCCGTTAACAAGGAGGCTTTGACAGACTTTGACGATCACGAAAACTGGTCAACACACGACGAGGTTTTTGCAGAACTTCGTGATAGAAATGGAATCAAGTCGTTGCAAAGTCGAAAAAAATAAAAGAACAGCCGTGAATAACCTGATTCGGTCAATCGACGGGCGAAGGGATTCTATAAATCTTCAAGTTGCGATATCTATTTTCGGTATCATCAAAAGCCAGTTCGAAATTGCTGCGAAAAACGGTTTCATCAACATTCTTCGTGAACTCATTTGTACGCACGCCATCATCAATCGCTACATAGCTGATATTGTTTTCCTGAAGCAACCGGGTAAGTGTTTCCGGAGAGTATGTTTGAAACATGGCTCGGTGTGTCTTCTCTCGTTCTTTAATTGGGTATCCGGCAGTCCAGGCAAAAAGTGTGTTTCCCAGAAACAGTTTCCGCCCACTCATTAAAATGGGATGTGAAAGAAGTGTATCCGACAAAAAGATGTCAGAGGGCTGCGTATTCTCAAGCAGCCAAGTTGTAAGCCTGTCGTTTTCAAATGGCACTTTCGTGTAGGTGTCGTTTTTTATCGGGAAAAGATCGATGAATGCTCCGAAACACATCACAAGTGTCAGGACTACAGCCAGTGACCGATTTGCAATCCCGTGGCGACCGATCGCCCAGATCGCAAACGCGGCATAAACAGATGTTAGCGTTAGCCAAATATTCAGCAGCTTATGATTGTTGAAAACATCTGTGCTTAGCTGAAAAAGGAATACGATGACGGCCGGGAACGACAGCGCGATCAGCAGCCGTCGGTGCATCTTAGGAACCAGCCAAAAAGCAAAACCCAGAAGAAAGAGCTTTAGTCCGAACGTCCACAAGAGGTACTCCGCTGTTTTTACAAGTGTTGGATTCTGGACGATGTATCCCCATTTGAAAACCGAGAAGCTATCGGCGGGTGAGTTGCCGGAGATAAGCAATAACATTTGCGGCAGGCCGACAACGACAATTGAGACGATCATTATCAGCATATATCGCCGATAAGGAAAAAGCAGAAAAAGCATGCCTATGACAAGCGATGCCGCAATGAAAAGAGCGGTGTTCCAATAGGGCAGGGCTCCGATCAATACTCCGCAAAAAATGAAACCGAGCACATCACTTGGGTACTCAACGGTTTCAGGCACAGCTTCCCGCTCGGGCGAGCTGCTCGAACCTTCTGCACTATCCTCTTCCATAAACTCAGGGGCAAACATCACGCCTCGGCGTCGATAGAAACCAACCAGATAGATCAGAACCAAGAGCACGATCCCAACGGCACTTATGAGCTGGCGTTGATTCGCATATACAACGACAGATAAAGCCCCCCAATCATCTCCCCGATACGGAAAACCTGATTTCACATAGTCTCGCAGGTTATATATATTGCTGACCGCATCCATAAAACTGGTTTGTGAGTGGAGAAACGGGATATATGAAAGCGAACTGGATGAGAGAAAGAATAGCAGCAACGCAATTCGACCGACCACATTCGAGGTAAACAGCATCTTGGCGAACGTCATTAGCAAGACAAGAAGAGCTGCGAGTGAAAGTATGCTGAGCAGATTAATACTATGAACAACATTCATCCCCAGATAGGACATGTTTGCCGCCAGAAACCAGAAAAGAAAGTGATATCGAATCGGCTCGTCCGGATAAAATGGATGTACCGTTGGGAAATTGTTTCCCAATGCCATGCTTTGGGCAAGCGAGATATTGGCGCCGAAATCACTCCAGCTTTTGATCGAAAGGTAAAACGAGCCGTCCGTATAGTTGACCGTCGAATAGAAAAGCCAGGTGCCGAAAATAACTGACAAGCAAAGACAAACAAAATCCCAATCCAGATTTCCAGACCGCTCGTGAAAATTCTCGTCAACAAAAGGCTGCTTGACAGGAAATCGAATAGAAAGGAAAAGAGCGACACCGGCAGCCGCAACAGCGAACAATACATTTCCCCATAGAAGCGGCTGCGAGGTTCCGGCAAACATCAAAACGGAGAGGTAAGTAAAGCATGTGCTGAATAGAATTCCGGTTAGAAATGCCGCTGCGATCCGGTGTGACAGCGAAGTGAACAACAAGAATCGACGACAAATCAGGTCGCCAAGAATTATTGAAACAATAAGGTAGAGAATAGCCAGCATCAGAATCGCAAACTCACTAGAATGCCCAACGACCCGAGGTAAACAGGGCGGAAAAGAATCCAAGATATACCAATGACCAAACGGTAATCACAGCCAGCCAGAAGCGTTGTCTTGCCAGAAGAGCGAAAAGAATAAAAATAGGAAACATCGTTAAAGTATAACGCGGCACACTGGCAACGTAATTGACGCTGACAACGAGCAGCCAGCAACAGGTTATCCAAACGCTGTAGATCGGGCGCAGCTTAAACCAACTGAAGATTGCGCAAACGAATCCGAGAACAATAAAAGTGAACTCCTGCACACCAACTATCTGCGCCTGAACGGGCGATCCGCCTATCTGGCCGATGGCGAGCATCACACCGGTCCAGGGCGGAGCAGTAGAGATATAAAACGCTTCTGTACGGATAGCCATGAAAGCAAACGGATCACCCGCGGCATTGCCGATGACCGCCAGATATCCGCAAAAACCGAGAGGTATCAGAACGACCCACAACCAGTCAGACCGCCAGCGTCTGGTTGTCCAAAATTGATGTATTATCTCAATTCCGAGAGCGGGGATCAGAACCAATCCATTCGCTCGTGTGAGGCAGGCCAAGGCTCCGATGATTCCGGCCAACATCCAGTTATTAGTACGCGCGGAATAAATACAACCCAATGCAAGAGCAAGAAACAAACTTTCGGTATAACCGATATGCAGGAAATAGCTGGTGGGAAAAATAACCAAAAACCAGACCGAGCAAAGAGCGGTCTGGCGCGAGTATTCCAGCCGGATCAGATTGTAAAAAATGACACAAGCGACAACTGTTGCAGCCGCGGAAATAATAAATGAGCTGACAACGTAATCATTCGTTAAAAAAGTAAATAGTCGGATCAGCCACGGATACAAAGGATAAAAAACCATCGACGGCCTCATCGGGCCCGTCGCCGTGTAGCCAAACTCCGCCAATTTCTGATAGTGAAGAGCATCCCACCGATGCCAGATATGCAGCCAGTCAAACAAGGTTACGAGGCTTTTATCAGTCAGAACCTGATAAGTCTGGCCTGCAAATAGGAACAATACGATCTTGAGAGCGATAACGACAGCAATTATTTGAAGCCTGTCTATATGGCTCGACGGATCTGCCGCTAAATCCTGATCGGGTTTTTCAACAGCGGCTTCATCCGGCATTTGATTCTCCAATATTCCTTTGATCTTATGGGAATTTGAAAAGGTTCTCAATAAGATAAATGATTAAACCCGATCAACAAAACCTTAATGTGCCGTTTGAGTTTTCGGACCGGAAATATTGCCTATGATAAGGTGAATGCTTATAAAATCTTATGCTTCTTGATATTTCCCCGCTGCGCGTTTCGCGTGATTATCGACTGCTTTTCTTCGGACAACTCGTCTCGTTTTTCGGGTCGATGATGACGTTCATCGTCGTGCCGTGGCAGATGTATCAGCTCACGCAATCGTCGGCAATGGTCGGCTATATTTACCTCGCCGAGTTCGTGCCGATGGTGATCCTTGCGTTCGTTGGCGGAGCGTTAGCGGATTATTTCGATAAACGCCGCCTGTTAAGGTTGACGGAGTTCGGTCAGGCGATCACATCGGCGATCCTTTTGATCAACTCGCTTCTGGAATCGCCTCGAATTTGGGTTCTGTTCGTCTGCGTAGCGTTTCACGCCGGGCTTGCCGCGATACAGCGGCCGGCGTTCGAATCTTTTATTCAAAAGGTGGTTCCAGCGGAATTGATGCCGGCCGTCATGGCGTTGAACTCGATCCGCTGGAGTATCGGCGCGATCATAAGCTTGTCGGTCGGCGGCATCGTGGCGGTCACGCTCGGGCCTTCGTTCGCCTATGCGTTAGATCTCGTGACCTTCGTCGCGACGATCTATGCGGTGTATGCAGTAAGTTCCGTGCCGCCACCCGAGAATGCCGAGCGGCCGAGTCTTCGCGCAATCGGAAGATCACTGCGTTATGCGGTTTCGAGGCAGGAACTGCTGGGGACCTATTTCATAGACATCGCGGCAATGTTTTTCGCCATGCCGCAGGCTCTATATCCGGCGCTTGCGGTGATCTACGGCGAAAAGTACGTTGGTTTTTTTCCCGCCGCGATAGCGCTTGGAGCATTTACGGCGAGCCTGACCTCCGGATGGACGAAGAACATTCAACGGCACGGGCTGATGGTTACGATCGCGGCGACGCTGTGGGGCGTCTCGATCATTCTGTTCGGGCTTGTTGACAGCATTGTTCCGGCTCTGCTTTTTCTCGGAGCGGCCGGCTTCTTTGACATGATCTCCGGCATTTTTCGCGGGGCGATCTGGAACCAGACGATACCTAACTATCTGCGCGGGCGCATGGCCAGCATCGAGATGATCAGTTATCTCACGGGGCCAATGCTCGGAAGCGCGAAGATGGGCATCGTAGCCGAGAAATGGGGCGTCAAGTACGCTCTTGTTTCCGGCGGCATTCTTTGCGTCGTATCGGTTATCGGAGCAGCACTTTTCCTGCCGAAGTTTCTGACATACGACGGCCGCGAGGGCATCAAACAACGTGATCGCGAAGAAGCAGAACGAGCCGAACTGTCCCGCGTTTCCGAAGCAGAATTCTAGCTCTAACAATAAACACTTGACACAAATCTTCGTCTTGCGTAATATAACCGAGTGGTTATATTACAACATTCACGGAGCCAAAACTCGGCCTACGATCTTGACGCCACTTTTTTTGCGTTGGCGGACCCGACGCGGAGAGCGATCCTCGCACGGCTCGTTGATGGTGAAGCAACGGTAAATGATCTTGTCGCACCTTTTAATATTAGTCAGCCGGCAATATCAAAACACCTTAAGGTTCTTGAGCGTGCAGGGCTTATTTCTGCAAGCCTCGACAAGCAAAAGCGGCCCCGGCGGATAGAGGCTGCACCGCTCGAAGAAGCCGTTGATTGGCTCGAGAAATATCGAGAACTTTGGGAAGGGAATTACAAACGACTTGACGCACTTTTGGGCGTTATGAAAACAGAGAATAAGAACAAGAAAAAGAAGATTGGAGGGAAGAAATGAGTAACAGCGATCTAAAAGTGGCAGCGAGAGGTGACAGGGAGTTAGTTATTTCACGAACATTTGATGCGCCGGCTCAGATGGTCTTTGATGCATATACAAAACCCGAATTGCTGCGTCAATGGCTCCTCGGAATGGACGGATGGACGATGACCGTATGCGAAGTCGACCTTCGAGTAGGCGGAAGGTACCGTTACGTTTGGCGAAAAGAAAAAACCAATGATGAAATGGGAATGGGTGGGGCTTTTCAAGAGATCATCAATCCCGAAAAGTTTGTTGCGACTGAACAGTTTGACCAGGAATGGTATCCCGGAGGAGCGTTGTCGACAATAACCTTCACTGAGACTGACGGAAAAACATTCCTGCAGAATGTAATGCAATATGACACGAACGAGGCCCGCGAAGCCGTCCTTGCATCTCCGATGGAAGACGGACTTGCTCCAGGATATGACCGTCTTGAAGCTTTAGTGACGAATGAAAAGAGGTCGGCAGCGAAGGGAGAATGAAAATGAACGAAACAGTTCAGGCGTACAACGACGCACTTTCTGCTGACGACAATGCGATCTGCGATCTGCTTGCTCAGGAGATAGATCGCGGTTTGCCGAAAGCGGAGAACAAGATATGGCACGCGCATCCGGTTTGGTTTTTGGATGGGAACCCGATCGTCGGCTACAGCAAACAAAAGCCCGGAATCAGGCTGATGTTTTGGAGCGGGGCGGATTTCGAAGAAGATGGATTGAACGTAAAGGCAAAGAAGTTTAAGGATGCTTCTATTTTTTACAACACGATCTCAGAAATAGATACGAAAGTGTTGAACCGTTGGCTAAAAAAGTCGAAGGACATCCAATGGGATTACAAGAACATCATGAAGCGAAAAGGTCGGCTTGAACGGCTAACGTAGAATGCAGAAGCCCGCACCAAATAAGGGCGAACGCGAAATCTCAATATGAACATCTTAAAGAGTATTCTCGCCGTCGTTGCCGGAATAGGTTTCATCATCGTGACTCACACAGTCACGGATCTTATTGTCGAAGGCTTCGGGATATTTCCGCCGCCGTCCGAAGGGCTGCATGTGACGTGGATGGTTGTCACGGCGTTGACATATCGCGTTTTGTACAGCGTCGCAGGAAGTTATCTGACGGCTTGGCTAGCACCGTCGCGGCCGATGCTTCATTCGATGGTTCTCGGCATTATCGGAACGATACTGGGCACGATCGGAGCCATCGTCGCGATCCCGATGCATCTGGTATCCGATAGCTCTTGCGGTCTTCGCGTTGCCCGCGGCGTGGCTCGGTGCCACAATCTACAAAGGCGTGCGGAATGAAAACTGACGGAAGAAATGCAGAATCCTGCGTGTGGACAGGGGCGTAATCCGGAAGTTTAATGTTACACCCTTGCTAACGCGCGGGCTTCTGCACAGTGGTAGATTATGGCAATTTTACGAAAACGCGAGATCGAAAATCTTGAACAACTTAGCGGTGAACAACTGCAGGCATTTATCGATTCGCTGCCGGCAAAACAAGATACCATAAGCGAACTTCTTGATTTCTTGGAAGACGAGCTTTACGATGCCGAGTGCAATCACAGCCTCCAGCTAGCGATGCGGTTTATGATGGAAAACGGACTCGATTTCGGCAAGCTGACGAGTTGGCTGAACAACAACGGCGGCTACTGCGATTGCAAAGTTATGGAACAGATCGCTCCCGTTTGGCGTGGGAAGTTTGGTGACGAGTGAGGAAGACTGAAAAAAAGAGACAAGAGACAAGAGACGTGAGAGAGCTTATGAAGAACCTTCTTTTACTGACGATCATACTAGTATCCGGAGCGGTTTCTTTCGGGCAAAAGGCTCCGACCATGGATGTGAAGGTTTTCTTTCACAACGAGAAGCTGAATCCCAATATGGACGATTGCCGGAAGGTATTTCCGACCGAGAGGACGATTCCCAAGACCGCAGGTGTTGCTCGTGCCGCGCTCGACGAACTTTTCAAAGGCACGACCGAGACTGAGCGTGCAAAAGAGTTTTGGTCGTATTCGCCGGAAGAGACCAAAGACATCATCAAAGGCCTGAAGATAAAGAAAGGCGTCGCGTATCTCAATTTCAAAAAGATCGTGTTCGAAAAGCTCGGCAATTCAACTACAAGCTGCGGCGGAGGTTTTTACCCAAGTATCGAGAAAACACTGACACAGTTTCCGACGATCAAGAAAGTGATCTACGCCGTCGAAGGCAAAACCAACGACTTTTACGAATGGGTCCAAGTCGGCGAATGCCCGCACGGAAAAAAACAATGTGCGGCCAGTAATTTTCGGTGACGTCGATAGTTCGAATATGTTAAGTTCTTCGTATGATCGTTGTCAGTGATTACAGATACGTCACGGTCGATTCCGATATTCTGTCGGGCGAACCCATCATCAAATCGACACGCACGCCCATTCGGGCGATTGTGGAGCTTTATCGATTGGGCATTGCCCCTGAAGAAATTACAGCCCATCTTCCGCACCTCACGCTTGCGCAGGTATTCGATGCATTGAGTTTCTATGCGGATAATAGCGACCTAATTAATTCATACATACTCAAGAATAAGATAGAAGAACCGGATCTCGCTCTTGATGCGTGAACAGGTATTTATAAAACTCTATCTTGATGAAGACGTAAGCGTTCTGCTGGCTTCATTGATTCGTGCTCGTGGCTTCGAAGCCGTTACCACACTCGAAGCGGGAAATTTGGGTGCATCTGATGAAGCCAGTTCGAATTTGCCACTGCAAACGCCTCAGTCCTTGTTACACACAATCGAGTTGATTTTGAAGTGCTTGCTAAGAAATATTTTCTTGAAGAGAAAAATCACTGCGGAATAATTTTTGCGACTCGGCGATATCCCAACGAGATCGCCAAGAGGCTTTTCCCCATCCTAAATTCCGTTACATCTGACGAAATGCGAGATCAGATCCGGTATATCTAACTCAGCACGGTTCTAAGTTAATTTCCCGTGTGCGAATTTGCGCTTTTGGCAGGCAGAAAAAGTTTATGTAGATGAAGTTTGTTAGAACTAACAATGACTTTAAAGATGCAGGCTGTTCACAGCATCTCCTCGGCGATGATGCAGCCACAAGACCAAAGCAACAAGTCCACATAAAATTGAAAGCATTGTCATCGCTAACATTACGAGAAAACCTTCCATCTCAACAATGTCCGGCTCGGTTGAAGTTTTTCCTACCTCAAGCGACAAAATAAAGACAACGACCCCAAAAACGAACATAATCGGAGCAAGTGCCGCGATGGTCCATGCTGCTTTACGTTCGTTCATAAGTGAAATTAGGTCGCGTCCCGAGTTTAGCATTTATTTCTTCCGCACGTCGCGAAGATAATTTCCCCTATGGGACTCCCCGTTTTTCGCGATCTTTCCGGGGGTGCCGGTCGCGACGATGTTCCGGTCGCTCCTTTTAGACTGATCCAAGAGGAGTAAGCTCCTCAATTTCGCGTTCTGCCATCAAACGCAGATAGATCCAGTTTCTAAAAAAGCGACTTTACAAGCATAATAATTCGGTTATTATTATCCTGCTACCCGGCAAATCAAACAGCTTTAGACCAAGGGGAAAGTTTTACCTGAAACAACGGGTTGAGGATTTTTCTGCGATACCGTTGATTCAGCAGGGAGATAAAACGTGGCCGAATCGATCTCGATGGCATCTGGATATCCGCTTCCAAAATCGGTTGCGGGCAATCTTGTAAATAAGGCTCTGTATTCTGCGGGCGAAGTCGTTCCCGAATTCCTAAAGATCATCAAGTGGTGCTTGATACCGATCGTTGTCTTCGTATTTTACTGGGCGACGGAAAAATATCTCGTTCAGCCGCAGACGCGCCTTGTTTATAATCCGGCCGAGTTTCCTTGCCGGGTTTTTGGTTTTTCACATTATCTGGTCGGCCTTATTTTTATGTTGTCCTCCAGGACGATGAAAAAGGCGGTCAGTTGGCTGTGGCTCTCAGCTTTGCTCGCGGTAAGTGTTGGGATATGCGTACTCTTCTATAATTTCGGCGGTGCCGGGAACCCGATATTGGTAATTTTCTACTTTCTGTTCTTTATGTTCCACGGGTATCGGGACGTTATTCTTTTTTACCAGCCACAGACCGAAGACAAAGTTTTAGAGGCAAAAAGACGTTGGATATTCCGCTACTTTCAAGGCGTTTTGATACTTGGGTTGATGTACGTTTTGGTACCGGCGTTCTTTCTATATTTAAGCCTAAAGCCTAGGACATATTCGCCGGAACTACAGGCGAGTATTGACGCGATTACACCATACCTGAACGGACTTTTAATGTCAGCGTGGCTCATATTGCTCGTTTGTCTGATCGGGATGTGGAGGTTGCTAAAGACCTTTCCGGGTGGAGCAAAAGGGTTTTGGCAGGATAACAAGCCGGTAATGCTCGTCGTGATCTACATGACGCTGATCATTCTTGCATCGCCGCTGGTCGGACCATGGACCTACAATCTGCTGATTCTATCCCATTTCGTCGGATGGTATTTTTTTGCCAGCCGCCGCCTTGAGACCGCGCCGAAACAGGCTACGACAAAGGACGGCCTGTGGAAATGGGTCAGAGGCTCGGTAACGGGTTTTCAAGCGCTACATCTTGGATTTGCTGCCTTGTTCTTGATATTGGTGCTGGTAAACCATTACGTTCTGGCGAATACAGGCGTTTTAGGTCTCTTGTTGGGCGGCAACGCTTTCTATTACTGGACGGTAATTCACGTTACGATCAGCTTTGCACCGAAATCATAGCGTCAGGAAACATATTGTTTTAAATATTTCCCCGTAAAGGAACCGGCAACCTTCGCCACTTTCTCCGGTGTGCCGGTGGCAACGATGTTTCCGCCGCCAATGCCGCCGTCGGGGCCGAGGTCGATCACCCAATCTGCCGTCTTGATAACGTCCATATTGTGTTCGATAACTAACAGGCTTGCACCATTCTCTATTAGCGCTCGAAAGGCAGCGAGAAGTTTGTTGATGTCTTCGAAGTGCAGGCCGGTGGTCGGTTCGTCAAAGATAAAGAGAGTTTTCGTATTGGTGGTTTGCGCGAGATGCGAGGCAAGTTTTACTCGCTGTGCCTCGCCGCCGCTCAGGGTCGTGGCGGATTGGCCGAGCCGCAGGTAACCCAAACCGACGGATTCGAGAACACGCAAACGGTTTACCAGCTTCTTAACATCCTTAAAGAAAAGAATGGCTTCGCGGACGGTAAGTTCGAGTGCCTCGGCGATGTTGCGGCCTTTGTATTTGATCTGCAAAACCTCTTCGCGGAAGCGCGTGCCGCGACAATCTTCGCAGGTCAGTTCCACATCGGCGAGAAACTGCATCTCAACCGTAACCGTTCCGCTGCCTTGGCAAGTTTCGCAGCGTCCGCCGGGAACATTAAACGAAAAATGCGAGGAGTTATATCCCTTTGACTTCGAGCCTTGCGTCGAGGCGAAAACGTCGCGGATCGCGTCGTAAGCCTTTATATACGTTACGGGATTGGAACGCGGCGTGCGGCCGATCGGCGATTGATCGACGAGAATAATGTCGTTGATATTTTCGCCGCCCTTTAATTCTTTGAAGAGGCCGACGTGCGAATTCCACTCGCCACGCTGTTTTTTCAAGCCCGCAAAAAGCACATCGTGGACCAGCGTCGATTTGCCCGAACCAGAAACGCCGGTAATGCAAACCAGCATTTCAAGCGGGATCTCGACCGATACGTTTTGCAGATTGTGTTCACGCGCACCGACGATCTTTATTTTTTCTTTGCCCGGTTTACGCCGCGTCTGCGGAACTTTTATTTCTGCATCGCCGCGAAGATATCTCGCGGTGAGTGACGTTTTACTTTTCAGCAGACCGGCAAGCGTTCCTTCGTAAACGACTTCGCCGCCGAGTTCACCGGCGAACGGACCGATGTCGATGACATGATCGGCGGCCCGCATCGTGTCTTCATCGTGTTCGACAACGAGAAGTGTATTGCCAATGTCCCGTAGATTTTCAAGTATCTTTACAAGCCGTGCGTTGTCACGCGGATGCAGGCCGATGCTCGGTTCGTCCAGAACGTAAAGAGTGCCGACGAGAAGCGAGCCGAGGTTTGTCGCAAGCTGAATTCTCTGAGCCTCACCGCCGGAAAGTGTTGCGGTAAGACGGCTGAGCGTCAGATATTCAAGGCCGACTTCGACAAGGAACTTCAGACGGCGGCGAATCTCAAGCAGCAGTTTGTCCGCGATCTTTGTTCGCTCTTCAGAGAGCGTCAAGTCGTTAAAGAACGCGAATGCATCCGTAATCGAGAGGTCAAGAATTTCAGGAAGAGACCGTCCACCGATCTTTACGTCACGGGCTTCCTGTCGCAGACGCGAACCGCCGCAATCCGGACACCTGGTATATCCACGGTACTTTGCAAGGAACACGCGGACATGCAGTTTGTACTTTTTGGTGTCGAGCCATTTGAAAAAGCCTTTGACGCCACGCCAGCCTTCGTCCCCGTAGATGATGCAGTTTTGCTGAAAATCAGGCAGGTCATCGTACGGGATATTTATGTTGATATTCGCCGAGGCCGCATATTTCAAAAGCTCTTTCTGCGCCCATGCGTGAGCCGGACGTGTAAAAGGATCGACCGCACCTTCTTTTATCGAGAGCAGCGGGTTTGGAATTACCAGACCGTAATCCACACCGATAGTGTTTCCGAAACCCTGGCAAGTCGGGCACGCTCCGAATGGCGAATTAAAACTAAAGAGCTGCGGCTCGGGTTCTTCGTAAGCGGTGCCGTCGTATTTGCAGATGTAGCGGTCGGAAAATTTAAGTCCCATGTCCCATGTCTCAGGTCCCATGTCAGGACTTGAGACTTGAGACTTCGGACTTGAGACTATTTCTGCTGCGTGTCCTTCGCGGAAGCTGGTTTCGAGCGAATCGACGAGCCGTTGCCGAATGTCGGGAGCAGCTTTTAATCGGTCGATAAGGACATATGTGTTTTCGAAATCCGCGAATTTGTAATCTTCAGGCCGGGCGAGTTCGATCAGTTCGCCATCGCGATAAAGCCGCGAGAAGCCTTGCTGCAAGAGTGAGATCAAAAACGCCGCAACGCTAAGATCTTGCGTCTTTTGTTTCTTAACAGATTTCGAAAGCTTTTGCTTTGCGTCCTGAACTATCGGAAACAGAACATAGAAACGAGTGCCTTCTTCAATAGTTGAAAGTATCTCGTCCGCAGCAGATTCGGGCGAGTCTTTCTTTACCTCGCGGCCGCAAACATGGCAAAAGGTCTGCCCGGCACGAGCGTAGAGAAGCCGGAGATAATCATATATCTCGGTCTGCGTCGCGACGGTCGAGCGTGGATTTTTCGTCGCGTTTTTCTGCCGAATGGCAATGGCCGGCGCGATTCCGGTTATCTCATCGACATCCGGTTTGTCCATCCGTTCGAGGAACTGTCGAGCATATGCAGAAAGCGATTCTACATAACGCCGCTGGCCTTCAGCATAGATCGTGTCGAATGCTAGGCTGGATTTGCCCGAACCGGAAACGCCGGTGATAACCGTCAGTTTGTTGTGCGGAAGCGAGATCGAGACATTCTTCAAATTATGGACGCGTGCCCCGCGAACCTCGATAGCTTCTTCTTTTGCTTTTGCAGCACGCATAGCGACGAAAATGGACGACAGCCGAAACCTTAATGATAGCAGACGGAAACAGGGCTTGTCATAACTGGCGTTTCTGAACTAATATTTACGGACACTTTACCCGAACTATATGCCGTTTTCACTCCAGTTTTCGCTTAATGCGCTGCTAATGCTCGGCTTGGGCGTCGTGATGTTGCTGGTGTCGATCTATTTGATCTTGTCACCCGGAACGCGCATCATTGCGGCCGGACTCTTTATTACCGGAGCCGGATGTTTGCTTTGCGGCGTGACGGACGGGTTCAGTGACTACACACCGCGTGGGATAGCATTTCGCAAGGTTGGATTTTCAGCTTTCCTGATCGGCTTTCTGTTGCTTATTTACTCAGCATACAGAATGGTTTAAGCACCATACAGGAACGAACATCGGATGTGGAATCACCAGCGGGAATCATAAACAGCGAAATTTTCGTTCCAATTTTCGCCGGTCTCTGAGATGAGGTAATGCAGTCCGTTCGCGACGCCGACAGCGTGTTCGGCGGTTCGGCGAAGGCGATAATTTCTGCCTTTCGGAGAGGCGACAGAAAGCGTGACACCCTCTTCCGTTATCTTTGAGACAACAGCGGTTCGCCAATCCACACGCGACCGCACGAGAAGACGTCCTCCAAGCGGCAAGTCAGAAAGTGATCTTAGAGCTTCGGCAGATTCCATGCTTTCGTCAGTTTCTGGTATTCGCCTGCCGGCAATTGAATGAGGTAAGGATTGTTTTTCGGATTCGCCCACGAAAGAATGCGTTCTAGATTTGCACGTTCCATCGCTGTGCATCCGCTGGTCGGCGTCGAAGCGTCTTTCCATATATGCAGGAAGATACAAGATCCGTCGCCTTTACGCACAGGATATGTATTGTGGGCGACAAACATTCCGAGGTCGTATTCCGCACCGACCGCCAGCATTTTCTCTGAGCTTTTCCAATCAAAAATTCCAACCTGAAGACTGCCAACAACCTTGTTGTAGTGAAACGAATTCACATCGTCAACGCAGTTCGTCGTATCGTCGAGTTTCTTATACGGGAACGTCACTGCCTCCGATTTAACGCCTGAACCGAAGGCGAATGTTAGCGGAAACATCCCGGCCGGAGCCTTGCCGTCGCCTTCGGCTTTAAATTCAGATACTTTCTCAGGAGCGGTGTCGCGGCTCCAATCAAGACCTGAACGTCCGACGACAACCGAAAACGCTTCACCGTTGCCCTTCCACTTATCTTTTAGTGTTTTTCGTTCGAAAAGCCTGGCGGTGCCGGTTGTCGATGTCCAATTCGGCGTTGTGACGACAACTACCTGGAGCGATTCGGCGAACGGAACTTTGACCGGAGGCGGCATAGGCGTCTTGACCTGTGCCGAGACGCCTATAAATGTTGAGAGTAGAAATGCAGACGCGAGAAGATATTTCATTCGTGCTTAGTCTTCAAAAACGGAATCGGTCGCCTTTCGATTTTTACCGACGGCGTAAACGCGAAGGCCGATAGATATCATCAGGATCGAAACGCCGAACCAGACCAACACCCAAACAAGCGAAGGAATGCCGGTCGCCGTTGCCATGTTGACGGCATCCGAATGACCGCCTGTAGTCGTCGTGATAACGAGAAGCGTGACAAGGCTGAACATCGCGTTGAGCAGACACTGGACGGCAAGAAATGCGACCGAAAAGTTTACCCATTTAGCGTTCGCGAAAAAACCGATCGCAGCGAGAATGCCTGTTATCGCAAGTCCCGAAACAACCGTAAATGCGACGCTGCCGAGCGTGACGGTCGAAAGGAAATTCCAAAACGGAGCGAATAGTCCGAACACTATTGTCATCACGCCGACAAATCCCGCCGAAGCAAACAACGCGATCCGTGACGAATAGCCGAAACGCATCCACGCCAGGAGCAGCGCCCCGAATGCCGTCGTTCCAAGATAACCCGAGCTTGAGATCAGCAACTGCGAGAACCATCCGGCGGATTGCGACCAAACGGCTCCGCTTGTGTCAGGCGAAACGGTCAGACTTTGCACCGAATTTCCGGTCAGAACGGTCGCAAGAACGTGCCCGCCTTCGTGAACGAACGTCGCAAATAATTGGATCGGATAAACGATGTATCCAAATACCGGGAAATACCATGAGATCACCCACAGGGCGATGCTCAAAAGGGTTGCGACCAGCAAAAGCGTAAACTGCGGTTCGGCTTCTTTTGCAATTTTGTACGGCATAATATCTCCTACGAACTTCCAGATCGATATACGATGTATTCTAACCCAAAGTTCGAGCCTAAGCGAAGCATTTCGGATGGCGAGCTAACTACCTCGTTTGAAATCAGCTTTTCCTCCCGTTTTTGCTTCAAGGCGGATGTCGGTGATTACGATATCTTTCTGCACTGCCTTGCACATATCGTAGATCGTCAATGCCGCAACGCTGACGGCAGTGAGGGCTTCCATCTCGACGCCTGTTCGGGCGTTGGTCCGAGCGGTTGCTTCGATATAAACGCCGTCGTCATTGAACTCGGCGGTAATATCTACGCCAGAAAGCGGGAGTTGATGACAAAGCGGGATAAGGTCGGAGGTTCGCTTTGCGGCCATGGTTCCGGCAATGCGTGCTATCTCAAGCGGATCGCCCTTCGGGGTTTTGCGGGTTCGCAGAGTGTCGAGAGTTTCAGAGGACAGCAATACTTTGCCGGACGCCGTCGCAATGCGGACAGTTGCTTCCTTGTCAGAAACATCGACCATCTTTACGCGGCCGGATTCGTCATAATGCGATAGATCATTCATAGAAATAGAACATCAACTACGTCGTCAATTGAGAAAGTCGTTCCCTTTGGAACAACTATCAGGGCCTCGGCACGCGCGAACGAAACAAGATCCGACGAGCCTACCGACGGCAGCGGAACCGCGACCAGTTTGCCGTCCGCCGCTGTGGCGAACCTTGCCGGAATGTAACTGTCGCGCAAACGGTTGCCTTTGATCGGCGAATTCAAAACCGCGAAACCGCGCTCGACAGAAACATTCGAGGCAGACTGCATCAACATTATTGCCCGCCGAACGAAAAGTTGAAACGTGACCGCCGCCGAGACCGGATTGCCCGGAAGTCCAAAAAAGCCCTTCCTGCTCTTTGTGGCAAAAACGGCGGGTTTGCCGGGTTTGAGCGCGACTTTGTCAAAAAGAATAGCCGCGCCGATCTTCGACAAAGCTTCCTTCGTCAGGTCGTATTTACCGACGGAAACACCGCCGGTGGTTACAACTATATCCGCAGTTTTGGATGCGTTCTTGATAGCTGTCACCAAATTGCCAAGTTTGTCCCCGACGGTCAAATGTATGGTTGCGATGGCTCCGGCCTGTTCGCAAAGAACCTTGAGCATTACCGAATTCGAATCGCGTATCTGATCGCGTTCCGGCTTTTTCCCGATCTCGACTATCTCCGAGCCTGTCGGAATGATCGCAACACGCGGACGTTTCGCAACTTTAACTTTTGCGTAACCGAACGCACCAAGCGTAGCTATCATCTCCGGCCTGATCTGTTCGCCCGCACGAAGCGCGACCTCACCGGCCCGTATCTCGGAACCCTTTGGCACAATGAACTGGCCCTTGGAAACGCGATCTATAAACGAAACGCATCCGTTCAACTCCTTCGCGAGTTCGATCTTTTGAACCGTGTCGGCACCCTTTGGAACCGGGGCACCTGTCATGATTCGCACCGCTTCACCGCGCTTAAGCGTTTCGTGCCATCCGTTTCCGGCAGACGATTCGCCGGCGATATGAAGATCGACCGGCACCTTTCGCGTATCGCGAGCGATCAACGCATAGCCGTCCATTTGCGAGCGATCGAACGGCGGAAGATCTGTGTCGGCAACTATATCTTCCGCAAGAATACGACCGACAGAGTCAGCAAGAGCAACACGCTCGGCACCGAGTGTATGGATATTTCGGTCGATCAACTCTATGGCTTTTGCGATTGGGATCATATGGAGCAGCGGACTTATGTGGGCAAAATCGGAACGCGGAAAAGAGAGTCCGCTCTCCGTCATTTGATCAAATAGAATTCCGTCTGCCGTGGGCGGAAAAACTTATAGCCGTCGTTGGTCATATGCGCGTCGTCTTCGGCCATGATCGTAATCTTTTGGCCGCCCCATTCGGGAACAAGGGTCGAGGTGTTCAACTCGATGGACATATATGAACCCGGCAAGATCTTATTCCCACCGCCGCCAACAAGCCCGCGAAAATCGATCGACGGACCCAGGCCGTGGCCGTGCGTGCCGATCGGGTGCGAATAGACCATCGACTCGATGCCTTGTTTTTTCATCTCGGCCATTGTTTTCTCGTAAACTTCTGTTCCGGTCATGTCGGCCCGAGCTATTGAAAACAACGCATCCTGGAGTGCGTTCGTATTCTTTAACGCGGCTTTTAATCCGGCAGGAACGTCCGTTTCGCCGGCTTTCAGAACGTATCCGTGCTTTTGCCAATCGGTGCTCAGACCCATGTAATTCAGACCGAAATCAACATGCACCAAATCCCCGCGCCCGATAATGTCAGCTTCTTTTGCAGTGCTGAGAAATGCGCCGGTGTTTCCTGTTTCAACGCGCTGCCGCTGGATTCGCAGGTCCGGCTGAAACCAGATGCCCAGTCCAAGATTATTCACCTGCTGCATCATCCACCAGCGCACGTCCCCGACAGTTGTCTTGCCTGGCGTGACAACTTCGTTAGAAAAGGCACGACGTGTGATGATGTCGGTTGCGAGTACGGCATTGCGATAATGTTCGAGTTCCTCAGGTAACCGCCTGTCGAAGAACTCTGTGAGAAAATTTGCTGCGGAGACGAATTTCTTTTCGTTCTCGGCACCAAGCGTTTCGGCAAGAAATTTGTAACCGTCATGGGTCAATCCGCTTTGCTGACCGCGCGTTCCGCCCATGTTCAGTGCGATGGTCTTCGGGTTTCGCTCTTCAACAACTTTTTTCAACTCTTCGCCAAACTTATCGCGAGCTGGCATCACCTGTTTATAGTGATTCTTCAGTCTCTCCTCGTCGTATCTGACAAACGCGAGCCGCTCGATGCGCTCGCCGCGGTCGATAAAGATGAACAGGTCGCGCCGTCCGACGATCGGCATCGGCGGGACAATGTGCTCGGTTACCGGATCGCTGTGAAACTCTTCGTTTACGACGATCCGCATCTCGATGCCGTGCCGCTTCATCATCGGCAGCAAAAGGGAGCCGAGCCGCTTCCGCAGCCACTGCTCGCGAACATCCATCTGCTCACGCTGCGAAAGCAGTTTCGGCATCGCCGGAATGGTCTCGTCAACACGATTTTGAGCGAAAGTGCCGGGAACAATGATCACAGCGAACAGGAAAGTAACGGCAGTGCGGCGGATATTCATATATTATGATCGGGGGAAACGGCTTGATTTCGCGTTAATTTCGGCGAAATGATAGACTGCTTATTTGAATTTTCAGACAAATTTTATCACAAAAACTTCATAAGCGAGGATCAGTAAATTCGTGATCGATTTTGAATTATCAGAAGAACACATTGCTTTGCAGAACACCGTCCGCGAGTTTTGTGCGGGCGAGATCGCTCCATACATAAAGGAGTGGGATGAAAAGTCGCACTTCGAACGCAGCGTATTCGAGAAGATGGCCGATCTAGGTTTGCTCGGCGTTTGCATTCCGGAACAGTATGGCGGAGCGGGGTTTGACTATATTTCGCTCGGCATCGTGTGTGAAGAATTGGAAGCTTGCGACACATTTCTTCGCGTTGCGATGAGTGTCCATGTTGGACTCAATTCTTTGAGCGTCTTTTCATGGGGCACGGAAGAGCAGAAGCAGAAATATCTTGTCCCGCAAGCGAAAGGCGAAAAGATCGCGACCTTTGGATTGACGGAACCGAACGCCGGCAGCGATGTTGTAGGAATGCGTTCGTACGCAAAACGTGATGGCGACGATTGGATCCTCAACGGCGAAAAGATGTGGATATCGCTTGCCGACGTTGCCGATCATTTCCTTTTCTTCTGCTGGACCGATCAGGAAAAGCAAAAGGTGCGCGACCACAGCGGCATTTCGTGTTTCATCATCGAGCGCACGATGCCCGGTTTTTCAAGCGGCACACTCCATGGCAAGCTTGGCATCAAGGCTGGCAACACCGGTTACTTTTCTCTACAGGACGTCCGCGTTCCCGCAGCGAACATGCTCGGAGCTGAGGGCGAAGGCTTCAAGATCGCGATGTTCTCGCTTGAGAACGGCCGCTACACGGTCGCGAGTGGTGCAACGGGCGTGATCCGCGCTTCGCGAGACGCATCGGTCGCCTACGCCAACACACGCGAGGTTCAGGGCCAGACCATCGGCAATTTCCAACTCGTAAAGCAAAAGATCGCCAACATGGAAGCCGATTATCAGATGGCGCATCTTCTGTGGCTCAAATGCGGTTATCTCAAAAACGAGGGCAAGCCGTCGGCGAAAGCCGCGAGCCTTGCCAAGTGGCAAGCGACCGTCCGCAGCGAAACAGCGGCATCGATGGCGATCGAGATTCACGGTGCCAACGGCTACACGAATGACTACCCGGTCGAACGCTATCTCCGCAACTGCAAAGCCGCCGTCATCTACGAAGGCACACGCGACATCCACACCCTAATGCAGGCAGACTGGGCACTCGGCATGAAAAAAGAAAAGGCCGCAAGAGTAATCCTGCCGCCCTACAAACCATCCGAAGCAAAAGGAATTTCGAATTAGTGTTCGGAGTTCCAGCTTTAGCTAGCGCTTGCTAAAAATGACCAACTAAAGTTAGAACTCCAAACCTTTATTTCACAGTGTTGCTGATTGCTGCTGGTTGGGCGGTTTGTTTTACGGCGTCAAGGGCGGGGCTGCGGTTGGTTAGTTTCCAGTCGCTGCCTTCTTTGACGAAGATGAAGCGTTCGCCGTTGGGGATGGCGGCGGTCTTTAGTTCGGCTGAGGCTTCGTCGCCTTTGATCTCTTCGTTGCGTATCTCGCAGAGGGCGGAGGTCACGTTGTCGGTCGAAAGGTATTCGACGAGATTTTTCGATCCGTCTTCCTTCATGCCTTCGGCAAATGCGTCGAGCGTATCCTTCGAATAGGCTTTGCGGATACCGGCTTCATCCTTTTTCTCCATTGCCAGGCAATACGCCTTGAAGGCGGGTGACAGCGTCGGTGCGTTGTTTGTGGTCGCTGCGGGTGCAGCCGTGGTCGTTGCGACGGCGCTGTTGTTTGCGGCTACGTTTGTGTTGTTCGCCTTTGCGTTACTGTTGTTTGCAGTTGTTCCTGCGTCGCCGCAGCCAAATGCCGTCAGCGATGCGGCTATTGCAGAAAATAATATTGCGTTCTTAAATGTCATTGTCGATCTCCTTCGGTAATTCAAATTTCAAAGTATAATAAACGAAACCGCGATGGACAAAACGTACCACACAGAGTTGTTTCGCATTTTTTTGATCGAGGCCCTGCCCGAACCGCTGACGCGAGCAAGCAGCCACCTTCAGTTCTTTGATAATTACATATCAAACACGCGTATGCGATTGCGTTCCATCCGCGATCCGGAAACGAAAGAATGGACGCGGATACTTCAGCAGCGTCTCATGCTTCCGACGAATGTTCACAAGCTTGCCGAGATACATCTCGACGAGGCCGAACACGCACAGTTTGAGATATTCGAGGGAACTGAAATTCGCAAGAACCGCTATTTTCACGAGTTCGATTCGCGGATGTTCTCATTCGACGTATATCTCGGCGAGCTATGGGGCGTCAATCGTGCGCGTGTGGATTTTGGTAGCGAAGATGAACTTCTGGCCTTTAATCCACCGCCGTGGGCGATCTATGAGATCAGCTCCGAGCCGTTCTTTGACGACGGAAATCTTGTGACTCAGACGCTAGAGGAAATCCGCCGCGAGATCGAAAAGCTCGAACCGCTCACTGCCGCAAAAGTTGCTCCAGACCAATAAAAAGCCGGCCTGAACCGCCCGCGAGTGCAGAGGAAATTGAATATCGTTATCGAGTTCGAGGTGCCATCGACACCTGACGATCGATAGATTCGTAGATGCTCAGATAGATCTTTGTTTCGCGCGGGATCAGGTTCGTCCAGCCCGCGCCGCCGCGTTTGATATAGCCCGCAAGCCGTGCGGGGTTTGAGTTGTAGCCCGCAGCCATCAGTTGCTCGGGTGTTGCGATATTTTCCGCCAATGCGTTACGCACAGTTTCGCTGGCGATCAGATCATTCCACGTCCGCTGCATATAAAGCAGCATTGCCTGCGACGCATTAACATGATCCCGCATTCCGGCGACGAAGTCGGGCATCAGCGGCACGTTCGGGTGCCACGATTTGACCATTCGATATGTCGAAGGGATCATCTGCACCATTCCGCCGGCTCCGGCCGAACTCACGGAGTATCTATACGTTTGGCCTTCGTTCAACGCAAAAAGAGTGTAGATGTCGTTGAAGACGACCTTGTGCTCTTCGTTGCGAAAGCGCGCGTGATCGACGTGTTCGACGGCGGCGAGGCGTTCGGCGATGTCGGCGATCTTCGGCTGGATGGTGATGCCTTTCGCACGCAGTTTCTCGCGTGCAAGGTCAACGACGTTTCGGACGTAAAAGCGTCCCGCGTTAACAACTTCAGGTGTCACAAGGCCCGGATGCGTTGACATGTAATACGCCATCTCGATGTACTTGCCGCCACGGATCACCGGGTACTGCACCATCAGCGGCAGATGATTTTGATCGTCTTCACCGACCAACACAATGGGCGTGTTAACGCCGTTGCCGCGTATCGTTCTTGCCCGTATCCGTTTGCCGGATTCTGAGATCAACTCTTTGTCGGCAGCGGTCGAAAGAAAAGCTTCCTTCGACATCACGACAAAATCGATGTCGTTACGCTTCCAGTCATGATAGGCAACGCGGACAAATTCTGCGGGAACCGGCGATGTCGGGTCGGATGCAGCCGTCGAAAGCGGACGGGTTTGAAGTTCGCGCTTCGCTTCGGCGATCTTACTTTTTATCTGGCGAAAACTAAGCGTATTTCCGGAAACCGGATCGTGAAAACTCTGATCCGATTTCGGTATCTCGACCCGCGGCTGCGGAATCGGCGTCGGAACAGCAATCGGCGTCGTATTCGAAACTACAACCACAGGCTTCGCTGTCGGAGTCGCCGTTGGCACCGGCTTTGGCATTTTATCGGTGACGACAACACGCGGACGCACGCGCCGGTCATCCGCCGCTTGGGCGAGGGCGGAAAACGCAGACACGGCAATTATTAAACAACAATAGATCGCTTTCATCATTAGGTCTCTTTAATTGTTCGGGAGAACGGATCATGTAGGTGGTGAACGGCCTACTTGGGTATAGATTCCGATATTTGCTATGCGGTTGTCAACGATAATCGAAGATAATTATGCTATCCACAAAATTTTGTTATGCTCAGCCGTGAAAATTGCCCTTATTCGGGCAAAATGTTCAAATTAAAGCGTTTTCAAGTCAATTATTTATGGTCAAATTGTTCGGAACCGACGGCATCAGGGGAAAAGCAGGCGAATTTCCGCTTGATATGGACACTGTTGCGAAGATCGGACACGCATTTTCAGAGGTTTTCACAAGCAGGCTTGGACGGCCCGCGCGTTTCGTATCCGGCCGCGACACGCGAGAATCGGGTCCCGACATCGAGACGGCATTTCATTACGGCGCGAGATTGGGAGACGCAGAAGGCGAGTCAGCAGGCGTGATAACAACGCCCGGCGTGGCATTCATCACGAAAGAGAATAGATTCGATGCCGGGATAGTTATAAGCGCGTCCCACAATCCGTACCAAGACAACGGCATCAAGATCTTTCTTCCGACTGGACAGAAGTTGGATGAAGAGTCCGAACGCGAGATCGAGGCTATCGTTTCGGAAAGTGTCGTGACGTACACGCCGAAAGATTCGATCCGATTGGGCGACAAGTCGATGGAATTCGCTCGTGACTATTTCGAATATCTGCGTGACAAGTTCGCGCATCTTGACCTTTCGAGATTGAAGATAGCTGCCGATTGCGCGAACGGTGCGGCGACTTCATTCGCACCTGAATTGCTAAGAGCGTTGGGTGCTGACGTCGCGGTGATAAATGCGGAACCGAATGGCCGCAACATTAACGGAAACTGCGGATCGCTCCATCTTGAACATCTTCAACAGGCGGTGCTCGACAATGAGGCCGACTTCGGTGTCGCGTTTGACGGCGATGCCGACCGTTCGCTTTTTGTTGATGAAAAGGGAAGCGTCGTTGACGGCGATGCCACGCTTTGGATCCTTGCGAATCATTTGAAGAAACAACGGAAACTTAAGTCCGGTCAAGTGGTGGCGACGGTGATGAGCAACATCGGACTTGAGACCGCGTTGCGAGGTGAAGGCATAGAACTCATTCGTGCCTCGGTCGGCGACAAGTATGTCCTCGAAGAATTGCTGAGAACCGGTGCGGAGATCGGCGGAGAGCAATCCGGTCATATTATTCTGCCAAAGACGAGCCTGGTCGGCGATGGAATGATGACCGCGCTTTTCGTTCTGGATGCTCTGGTCAATTCGGGCGGAACATTTTCGGAACTTCATTCAGGATTCATTCAATCTCCACAAACTCTTGTAAATGTTCGAGTTAAGAGCAAGCCTGAGTTTGATCTTGTACCGGTAATTGCCGCGGCCGCAGACAAACTTCGAAAACAGCTTGGCAGCGACGGACGGCTGCTGGTTCGATATTCGGGAACCGAAAACCTGGCCCGCGTAATGATCGAGGGCAAAGATCAAAGCGAGATCGAACGGCTGGCGAAATCACTTGCAGCCGTGATCGAGAAAGAGATCGGCTAACCTAATGCTCAAACGCAAAATAAAAGTCTTAACCAGAGCAACGGCTTCCGCGTACCTTGTGGAGATCGAAAACGGCGGCTTGGTGCTGTGCGGTGTGAAAATAAGAAAAGCTGTTGGCGATAACGCGAAGAAAGCGATCATCGTGTCGAACAAGAAGGTGGTTGGGTTATACGGTGCGAATGTTTTGAAAAGTCTGAGTGCTTCGGGTTTTGAGGTTCATCAAATCCTGATCGGTGACGGTGAGCGATACAAGAATTTGAAAACGCTCGAGAGTTTGGTCGCGGCATTTTCGTCGAATGGAATTTCGAGGACCGATGTTGTCGTTGCCCTCGGCGGCGGTGTAGTCGGCGACATCGCGGGCTTTGCCGCCGCTATTCATTCACGCGGAGTTCCGTATATTCAGATACCGACAACTTTGCTCTCGATGATCGATTCTTCGGTAGGCGGAAAGACGGGAATCAATACGATTTACGGCAAGAATTTGGTCGGTGCGTTCTATCATCCAAAACTGGTCCTGATCGATCCGTCGGTGCTCTCGACACTGCCGAAACGCGAATTTACCGCCGGGCTTTGCGAAGCCGTCAAGCAGGGTGCGATCTCGAACCGGGCTTTGTTCGACAAAACTGTACGAATCGTGGATAGCCACGCTCTGACTTCGGACGCATTCGGTGACTTTCTTGCCGCACAGATCGAATTCAAGACCTCGATCGTTCAGGGCGACGAGCGTGAGGCCGCCTCAAATACAGGTCCACGATCGCGAAAGATCCTCAATTTCGGCCACACGTTTGCCCACGCATTGGAATCGGCTACGGATTACAAGTTTTTAAAGCACGGCGAGGCGGTCGGGCATGGAATTATCTTTGCCGCGGAACTATCAAAAAAGCTTGGAATTCTGGACGAAAGTGTTGTAAAATTGTTGCGCGGTGTTGTACACCGAACAGGGACTCTTCCGTCCACCGATAGTTTAGACAGGAATCGCGTGTTTGAATGCCTAAAGCACGATAAAAAGGTGATTGACGGAACGCTTCAATGGATACTTCTCAAGGGTATCGGCAAACCCGTCGTCATTCCTCACAACAAGATCGGCGACGCACTGGTCAAAAAGACCATCCAACACCTCATATCCGAATGATAGCTCCCAACGCAGAATTAATGCGGGGCAAATCGAAATGAAAAATCAAAATCTAAAAGGTTCGGCCGAGTGTGGCAGTGCCGGTGTCAAGATGCTGTTAATAGCAGTAGTGATCGTGGTCTTGGCAAATGCCGGATATCATTATATTCCGGTAGCATACGAAGGTGCGAGTTTCCGTCAGGAAATGGACACAGCCGTAGTAAAAGGCCTGGCGGCATCGGGTCAAATGAAACCGCTTGAGGTCGTTAAGGCACATCTGCAAAACGCGGCCAAGAACAACAATCTTCCGGCGGATGCGATAATAGATATTCGTCCGTCGGGCAAAATGATCTCGGCGACGGCAACCTATTCGAAGAACGTCGATATGCTGCCGTTCGGTCTTTACAAATATAACTATCAGTTTAATTACACGGCGGTTCCGACCGGTTATCTGGCAAGCGACCAATAGAAGTTGTTAAGCAACGGCAAGAATTTCTCGGATCTTGGCTGGCTGGATTTGAATGAGACTTGCCGGTGCGTCGGCCAGCCAGGTGGTCGGGCAAACACCGCAGGTAGTACATTTTTCGACAGCGGGGCACGGGAGGCTTGATAAGGCTTCGCGTGCTTTTTCGTGCTCGGTCTTGAGGAACGAAAACGACAGACCTGAATCGACGATCGACCAGGGCAGAAACTCGTCGTAGCTACGGTCACGCGAAGTGTGAAACGCTGCGTCGATACCCGTTTCCCGAAGAGCACGGTCGAGATCGCCGTTCATTGCCGCAGCACGTTCGATAACCGCTGCAACTGTGCGGTCGCCGGATGAAAACAAGGCTTGCTCGTGGGCGATCCGCGCGGACATAAACCGGACATCGACGTTTGAAATTTTCGAAAGGCCTTTGCAGACGTATTTAATTTTCTTCTTCAATTCGCGTTCGTTGCAGATCGCGTCCCATTGGAGAGGCGTATTCGGCTTCGGAACGAAACCGTTGAGCGAAGGAATGATCTTTCCGGCACGGCCGAATTTCTTTCCGGCTTCGAGCATTCGGTTCTTAATACGCTCGACCAGTACGAACATTTCATCGAGGTCTTCCTGCGTTTCAGTCGGAAGGCCGACCATCATGTAAAGCTTGACGGTCAGCATTCCGCGATCAAAAACCGCACCGCAGATATCGACGATCTCGTCATTGGTGAGATTTTTATTTATGACGCGGCGAAGGCGGTCGGATCCGGTTTCGGGTGCGACGGCGATCTGTTGATCTTTCGATTCGACCAATGCGTCGAGCAGTTCGTCCGAGATCTGATCGAGCCTGAGAGACGAGACGGAAATGCGGTAATCCATAGCACGCAATTCACGAAGGATCGTCGAGATTTCCGGATGATCGCAAACCGCTGTGGAAACGAGGCCAATTTTATTGGTCTTGGAACGCCACTCTTTTGCCTTTGCCAGGATGTCTTTCGCCGGAACAACGCGCGGCGGATAGTAATTGTAACCGGCCCAACAGAAGCGGCAGCCTTGCGAACAGCCGCGTGATATCTCGACCAAAAGGCGGTCACCCATTTCAGCTTCCGGCGACCAGACCGAGGTCGAAGGACAAAACGTCTCCTGATTTATTAGGAACTCGGCAAGCTCATCTTCTCCGCGTTTGAGAGCTCGACGCAGCGTTCCTTCTTTCGGATTGACCGACGCAACCGCACGGCCGACGCGCTTTGGTACGCCTTCCTGATTCGGAAGATATTCAAAGACCGTTCCGTCTTCGTTGTAGATCACGTCGTAAAACGAAGGTATGTAAAACCCTCTGCCGATGCGGGCGAGCGACAAAAGAATCTCTTCCTTTGTTTCGTTCTCCAGAATCGCATCTATCAATTGATATGCGAGGATCTCGCCTTCGCCGACCGCGATCACGTCAGTAAAATCGGCGATCGGTTCCGGGTTCAAAAACGAAGCCGCACCGCCCATTATCACGAGCGGATGAAAATGGTTGCGGTCCTTTGCCCAAACCGGAATGCCGGAAAGCTGCAGCAACCGCGCCATGTTCAAATAGTCCGTCTCGAACGAGATCGAGAATGCGACAAGATCGAAATTGCGAACCGGTGTTTGGGTTTCAAGCGAGAGAAGTGCCGAACGCGATTTTTCGTATTCCTTTAATTCGTCCGAGTCGGGAAGAAAAACGCGTTCGCACGAAACATTCGGAATTGCGTTGAAAAGCTCATACATCGTATGCAGCCCGAGATTCGCCATCCCGATCGCGTGTGTATTCGGATAGCACAGCGCGATCCGAAGGCCTGCACCATGTTTTATGGTGTAGCCCTCTTCGCTTTGCAGCTTTTTCTTATAACTGTTTACTATGTTTCGGCTCATTGAAATCGAATAACAATTGTATCAGATGCATTTGATCGGCGTTCTTAACCAAAATTAAATTGAGAAAAATACGATGTTTGCGCCGCGCCGTCTGCGTGCGAGTAAGCGGCGCAAGGCGGAGCAAATATAAGGGTTTTGAGCGATTCTGACCCAGTGTCCCACTGTACCATACACATCGAATCTCGAGTTTGCTGAGTGAATGCGGAAGCCTGCATGTAACGGGGTCCCCGCAAGGGCATCCCGACGCGGGGTGGCTAAGTAATGCTTAGCTCCGTGCAAAACTGAATTTTCCGGTGCATGTGATTCTGAATAGGCTCGTCCCTTGATCGAGGTCAAAGATGCGTAGGACATCAAATGTCGTCCGCGACAATTATGGAGTGTGATCGTTTGAATTGAAACAGCAAATGGCGCGATATGCGCGGTTGGAATGATTTGCACGATTTGCACGAAATGCACGCTGCTTGGGTTTTACTGTTCGCGTGTAAGAACGTGTAAGAAGATAGAAATAAATGAAATCGCAGACGTGACACCGAATTTCTGACACCGAATTTCGTTTAAAGACCGAAGCGGCTGCGTCGGCGATACAAAAGCTGATGGACTCGTTCGCATTTGCGAAACCTTAGGCAGGCCGCCACGGCGCCGCCGCCAGGACTAGGTGCTCTTTTGCATTTCTTAGCTGTGCCCAGCGCGCCAATTCATTCGATCCTTGTCGAGGTACAGCCATTGCCGCAATGCCGAGATCAAGATCAAAACGGGAGCTTTCGAACCTTGTCCATTAACTCGTCCGGCTCGGCACAATATGCGATAAGGGCGATCTCCTGGATGGCGGTGCGGATCGGGTAGCCTTGGTCGACGAGGATAACGCCGGGCATCGGCAGCGATCTCGCAATCCGCTCAAGCGCATACGTGTACATTGTGCGGATGTCGTGGGATAGAAGAACGCGGTTAATCTCGGCGGCGTTATCGAGAATAAATCTGTCGTGAAGAGTTCTGAGGCCTGCGTCCTGAATTCTTAAAACGTTGATCTCGGGAAAATGTCGTCTCAGGCCGCGAACGATCCTGCCGTCGAAGTCTTCGTCGGTAAGAAAGCGGATCATCTCAATTCGCGACGGCGGGCATTGATGCGATCTTTAAGACCCGCAGGAAGCGGAAATTCTTTTTCAAGCTTCCGTCCTATCCCGTTCGCTTCTTTCTCGCTTGCGGCTAAATATTTATCGACGTGTTCGCGGTTGTGGAGATAATAGTTGATGAGCGCGTAGACCTTTTTAAGGTCCAACGTATCAAATTGCCAAACGATCTCCTCCGGCGAGGCTCCCGAATTGAACGAATAAATGACCGAATCCACCGAAACCCGCGTCCCGGCAAGGCGCCAAACGCCAGCCTCGTTGACGGTTATTATGTCTTCAACTGTATCAACCACCATAGCCATATCGAGACAATTGTAACACGAAAAAAAGCTCCCTCTCGATAAAAGCATTGTCGCCCGATGCCCGTGCGCAAAAACGCTTACGAGCCTGATCCCAATTCACATTGTCGGCGCCGTCGCCGACGGAGCCTTCGCCATCGGAAAACTCCACATAAGCGCGTGGCAGCTGATCAAGAATGGCATTGCAGGATTGACCCCGTTCTTTTCTCCGCCGTTGCTTGCATCGCCTTTTGGCAAGAAAGGCGATAAGTTTAGTTTAGGCGTTTTGTGATTTTAGAAGCAACGGCCGATACTGGCATCATCGTCGGTTTTTAGAAGTGAGTTTTGGTTCGGAACATTCGTAGATAATAAGAATGAACGAAATCACGAGCAATGATTTGTTTGGCCATATGGACTTGTCTCGGTTGGCTGATAAGCCCGACTTCAAGGAGGATAGCGTCCGAGAGGTCATTATCCTGCCGATCCTAAGAAAGTTGGGTTACGAGCAGGAAGCTATCGTCAGGAGCAAGACCCTCCAGCACCCGTTTCTAAAAATCGGGAGTAAAAAGCGTCATATAAATCTGATTCCCGACTACGTTTTAAAAGTGGATGACGGTTTCGCTTGGGTTTTGGATGCCAAGGCTCCGAATCAAAAAGTTGTAAATGACGACAATGTGGAACAGGTGTACAGTTACGCGGTTCATCCCGAGATCCGGAGCACATACTTTGCTCTCTGCAACGGCATCGAATTTTCGGTTTTCAGAACGAACGATACGGAGCAGCCTATTTTGTTTTTCCAAATCGGTGAGATCCAGCACCATTGGGCCGAACTGAAATCACTTCTTTCACCCGATAGTTTTCAGATCGGCAAGAGCTTTACCTACGATAGTTTCAGGGCGGTTGCTAAACCAACTGGTTTTGACTATGCAACGCGTCCGCTACTTGAAGAAATACCTGTTAAAAAACGAGCGGCGAAACGGCACTTTGGAGTACACGGATATTTTACTCGGCAAACATGGAACGTTGTCGCAGATTACATCAAGAACTTTAGCAAGCCAGGCGATTTGGTACTCGATCCTTTCGGCGGCAGCGGTATCACTGCGGTTGAAGCACTAATGAACAATCGAAAGGCCATAAATATTGACATCAATCCGATGGCTATTTTTATGGTTGAATCACTTGTTGCACCAGTTAAACAATCCGAGCTGGCAGATGCATTCGAGCGCGTCCGGAAGAGTTACCTTGCTAACGAACCGGAATCAGACGAAGAAATAAGTGATGCGATCAAAAATTATCCGCAACCGAAATCGCTTTCGCTTCCAAAGGGTTCTGATGTTGCGACGGCTGACCGGCTTTTCAGCAGGAAGCAATTAGCTCAACTCGGTTTTTTAAAATCACTAATTCTTAAAGAGAAAAAAGAGAACATCAGAAATTCTTTGCTCTTAATGTTTTCAGGCCTTATCACTAGAGTCAATCTAACTTTCCATACAACAGCTGGAGCGACCGACGACAATATCAGCGGAGGTGATGCTGCGGCGTTTAGATACTACAGATACCGAATTGCACCACATCCAAGAGAAATTGATTTAATGAAGTACTTTCAACTTCGCTACAACAAAGTTTCTTCCGCGAAAAAAGAAATTGAGTACTTCATCAACGATAAGACAATTGCCAATCTACAGATGGTGAAAGGTTCGGCAACAGATCTTACTTTCTTACCAAAGGAAAGTGTAGATTACATCTATACCGATCCGCCGTACGGGAAGAAAATACCTTACTTAGATCTGTCTGCGATGTGGAACGCCTGGCTGGATCTTAACGTGACGGAACAAGATTACGAGCAGGAAGCAATTGAGGGCGGAGAACATGGCAAGAGTAAAGATGAGTACAACAGGTTAATAGCTCAGAGTATCAAGGAGATGTTTCGTGTTCTCAAATATGATCGGTGGCTTTCCTTTGTATTCGCACACAAAGATCCGGAGTTCTGGCATTTGATCATCGATACGGCCGAAAGGTGCGGATTTGAGTACATTGGTGCCGTTCCGCAAAAGAACGGTCAAACAAGCTTCAAGAAGCGTCAGCACCCATTTACCGTCTTAAGTGGACAGCTAATCATCAATTTCCGAAAGGTCCGCAATCCGAAAGCTGTGATGAAGGCTAATCTCGGAATGGATATTTCTGAAGTGGTAATGCAGACGATCGAGGGAATTATTGCTAGAGACGAAAGAGCAACACTGGAGCAAATTAACGATGAGTTGATTATTAAAGGATTAGAACTTGGCTTTCTAGATCTGCTTAAGAAGCAGTATTCAGATTTAACGCCATTTCTCTTAGAGAACTTCGATTATGATGAGGCGACGGAAACTTTTTCAATAAAGAAAAATACTAAATTTAGCACCCACATTGATCTGAAGCTCCGAATTAAATACTACCTAATAAGTTATTTACGCCGAATGGAAAGTCAGAATAGGCGACCTCACTTCGATGAGATCGTACTAGCAATACTTCCTTTACTGAAGAACGGAGTTACGCCAGAGAATCAAACGATTCTGAGCGTTATTGAAGATATTTGCGATAGAGTCGGTGAGGACGGATGGCGACTGAAAAGAAAGGGTCAGGGCACCCTATTTGAATAAGTTGTTTGAGAAGTGAGAGCCTCCAAATAGTTAGAACAACAACTGGGAGCCAATAACAGGCGAAATTGGGTCAATCCTGCAATACTGGAATTCTCCAGTAGGATTTGCCGCAGGGTAGCGTTGGCGTCACGAGATTACATGTCACGATTTTTGTCCGCATTTCTCGCACTTTCTTTCCAGTGCGTTTTGCCCGACTTCCTGGCGCGTATACTGTGTCATCTTTGCCCGTTCTAGTTCTTGCAGGTAACGCCCGTTTTTAACTTGCGATCCTCAAACAATTTCTTGATCACGTCGCCGGGATGGGTGGGGCGTTTGTAGGCTTCGTTGAAGAGGATTTCCTCGAGGTGTTCGGCGTAATAGTCGGACTCCGGATTGTATAGATCGACGTCGAAATGGGTGTCGCCTTTCTCGTCCGTCTTTACTTCGACCGAACCCTGATCTCGATACCGGTCACCCTTTGAAGCGCGGCTGCCGGGCGGCGGTTTCGGAATTCCTTTGAACCCTTTGAAATAATAACCAAACGGAAGCCGCTTAGAGCTGGTATTCGAACTCGACTTCTCGCTGTAGTACGGTTTCAGGATAACGGCAGAAGAAAGGTCGGCCCCGATACTGGCGGCTGCGGCAGCCGTATTCAGCAGCACTGCATTGTCGTAGACAGACGTTTTGCGATAGACCTTTTCTGCGTCCGTGCCATACGTATTGTTTAGCAAGACAAACGCGGGGTTGTTCACCTCTTTCAACTCGGAAAAGGATGCGATCTTCAATTCCTTGCACGCCCCGAGCTGCGCCATCTTATTTGGGCTGCCGCCTTCGAACGGAACAATACTCTTTCCGCCGCTAAGACTGGGAATGCTCCCAGTGTGCTGTCCGCGAGATTCGGACAAACTCAACGCGAGAAAGAGGAATAATAACGTAAATATTTTCATCCAAATTGATCGCATGGCGAACGCCGTGATCTTTCCAGTCTATAGACGGGAAAACGGAGTTCCGCGTTTGCCAGGCTTCGCGGAGAATATGTATGGGGAGCAGGATTGGTCAGAGGTGGAGTCAGCAAAAGTTGCGGTTAGGTAGGGCGGGTTGGCCCGCCGTCTTATAAAAACCAGATAGTTATCACTTCTTCTTTTTCTTATCCGGTTGCGGACCCGGCGTGGCTACGACTGGGCGGTGCTGGACAACGTAGGTCTTTTCATCTGTGTTTCCGTCGCCGTCAACGTCAACACGGACTTCGAGCTTATATTTTGTTCCGGGCGCATGTTTTTCCTCGAGCTCGTAGGCAAGATTATACTGGCTGCGAAGCAATCCGTTGATGCTTTGCAAATAACCCGGAATTTCCGATTCGAACGTCATTTCGAAATGTGCTCCGCCGGATTCTTTTGCAAATGTGTTCATCTGGCTCTTTGCCGTCAGGAACGTCATTCGATCCGGCATTCCCGGCATTACTCGTGACGGATCAAGATAATCGCAATACTTTTTACAGAACAGATTTCCGGTGCTAATGATGTAAATGGGAATACCGGCTTCCTGAACGATCTTGCGGGCTTCGTTGAAATTGATCCTGCTGAAAGTGTCTATACCCGAAGCAACAAGAATGATCGCACGGCGTTTCGATTTAACCGCGACCATTCCCAGATAATCCGATTTTTCGGCTTCACTGTTTTCAAGAACGACCGAATCGCCGCGACCGCCGATAAGTGCGAACTTCAATGCATCGTAAAGATTATTTTCGCGAAACGCGGGTTGGTTTCGTAGGAGCAGGTTTATAGTGTCCCGGATTCGCGCCGGGTCATTTGTAAAATCCGTGATCGGCGTTGGCCGCATATCGAATGCGATCACTGATGCGTAATCATTGGGCGGTTTGATGAACTGTGTAAGAAACGCAGCGACCGGCCTTACGGACTCATAAACGCCGGGTTCGAAATAGCCGCCGTTTGCACGTCCGAAAGTTTCTGTCCATTTGCTGTATTCAAGAACGAGCGTGACGGTGATCGGCGACTCAGGCGTTGTGAAACTTGAGATGTCCTTCTTTACGCCTTCTTCAAAAATGCTGAAATTTTCCTTTTTTAGTCCGGTAATGATCTGACCAGTCTTCTTGTTATAAACAACGGCGTCAACATTTACGACGTTGGTCTCGATGTTTACAACTCCGGCTTCGACGGTGGCGTTCTTTTCTTCCTCTTTCCGCTTACGTTCCTCTTCTTCTTTCTTTAGTTCTTCTTCGGTCTTTGGGGTCGGGCGCTGGTTCTTCTTATCCGTGCCGGTCGTCGGCCTTTGCGGACGCGACTGAGCAAACAGATCGGCACTGCCTATGCCAACGAAAAGAAATGCGAATGCAAAGATTGCGAGGAAGCGAGTTAGAGTTTTCATAGTGGCCTTACCGAAACGGAAGAGAAATATGAGTTTAGATACGAATTCTCGCCTTTTGGTTGGACAAAAGCAACATAATCAATTTTGGCAAATTTGAAGAAAACAGCGAATTCATCCGTTTGGTTGACTTTCGCATCCAAGGCTATCTACAATCGCCTCGAAACATCTCATTAAAATGGCAAGTTCAACCACCGACAACTCACTCAGCGCAGGCGTTTCAATAGGTTCGCAGTCTCTGGAACTCGTGATGATCGAAGGCAGCGGTTCCGTGCGCTTAACCAAAAAGACGGCTCTCGATCTTGAAAGGCCGGTCGTGGACCAGATCCACGAGTTGATTATCGAGAGTGATCTGCCTTACCGGGCATTAGGAATCGCGGTGCCGGGAATTGTCGATAGAAACGGCGTGATAGTCGAATCGCGGCTTGCCGTATTGAAAGGACTCGATCTGCGGGGTGAACTAGGCGAACTTGTCGATGGCCACATTACTATCGAGAACGACGCCAACGCCGCTGCGTTTGCCGAGTGGAAGATCGGAGCGGGAAATGGCCGGAAGGACCTATTTCGGATTTGGTTGGACGAAGGCGTCGGTGCCGGGTTGGTCATCGATGGAAAACTGTGGCGCGGTTCAAGCGGATTTGCCGGTGAGATCGGATCGATCGTCGTAGATGATGAAGGCAACCGTCTTGAAGACATTGCTTCCATCCCAAGTATTGTCAGGCGAACAAAGAACCGCTATCACCAGGACAGCACGTCAATACTCAATAAGCTTGAGGAAAATCAAATAGAACTAAAGGACATTTCGGCGGCGGCGGCATTGGAAGACGATCTCGCATTACTGATGTTCGAACGTACCGGTGTCGCAATAGGAACAGTGATCGCGGCGGTAATTAACACATTAAATATCCAAATGGTGATTTTGGCCGGTGAGCCGACGTTGTCAAATCCTGTCTTGCTCGAAGCAGTTATAAAACGAGTTAAGGAATGCACGATACCGGCAGTTTTTGAAAAGACCGAACTGGCCGCTTCGGAGATCCTCGACTTTCCGGCAGCGATCGGAGCGGGGTTGCTTTCTGGTCAGGCCGAATAAATTTCACACTCATATTCGACCGGCAGAAAGGGATAATGTCAATCATCAGAAAAACTAATTTAGGGCGTGATTGAAATTAGTTGGGAAAGGCACATAATTTTTATTGGTGCATTTGCGGATTCGGAAAGTTAAGGTAATATTATCTCTAGTTTTACGGCAGTTTTTCTCATTTCATACTTCAATTCGCTAAATGCCCGGCTTAGGTTTTTGGATCTGGGGTTAGGCGGGTTCTAAATACGCGGTTAGAACTGCGTGTTTTGATGGTCGTATAATGGCACAATTTTTTAGTAAAAGCGCCAACAATATTGCACGGATAAGCATGATCGCCGTAGCCGTTCTTGCCGGGACCGCGTTTTTCGTTTATACGCAGGTTGCAAGGTCGTCGTATCTGACCGGACGATATGTTGAGAAGCAGCAGCCCGTACAGTTCAGCCATAAACATCATGTTGGCGACGACGGTATCGATTGCCGCTATTGCCATTCGACTGTTGAGACAACCGCATCTGCCGGAATGCCTTCGACCCAGACGTGTATGAACTGCCACAGCGAGATCTGGATGGACAGCCCTTATCTTGAACCCGTACGGGCAAGTTTCCGTGACAATAAGCCAATTGAATGGGAACGTGTTCACGATCTGCCGGAATTCGCATATTTCAACCATAGTATTCACATTGCAAAAGGCGTAGGCTGTTCGACGTGCCACGGCCAGATCGACGAAATGGGGGCTGTCTATCAGGAAAATACGCTGCAGATGGAATGGTGCCTGGCCTGCCACCGCGAACCGGAAAAGTTCATTAGGCCTAAATCCGAGATCTACAGTATGGAATGGCAGAATGGCGATCTCACAGATGCCGAGCGAGTTGAATTGAAGTCGGCGAATAAGATCCGCAGCCGTGAAATGCTTACGAGCTGTTCGACGTGCCATAGGTAATTGGAACGCGGACACTCTTGTCCGCTCTTAAATGGTTTGAAAATTAACGTCGGTCAGAACGCTTCGCGTTCTATTGCGGACAAGAGTGTCCGCGTTCCGAAGATTATGTCCAGTCCTGAAAGCAAACAAAACTTTGCGTTGATGCGCGACAAGATATTGTCCGAAAGCGGAAGCGGCAAGGATTATTGGCGCAGCGTTGACGAATTCGTTGATGCGCCCGAGTTTGAGGAGTTCGTGAAACGCGAGTATCCGGTTCACTCCGAAGATTGGGACAACTCGTTCAGCCGCCGCAATTTTGTAAAACTGATGGGCGGAACTCTTGCGTTCGCAGGACTTTCCGGCTGTGTCATCCAACCCGCAGAAAAGATCGTTCCTTATGTTCGGTCGAACGAGGATATGCTGCCGGGCAAGCCGCTTTTCTACGCGACCGCAATGTCGATCGGCGGAGTCGCGACCGGGTTGCTTGCTAAATCGTACGAAGGCCGGCCTGTAAAACTCGAAGGAAATCCTGACCATCCGGGAAGTCTGGGTACGACCGATGTGTTCGCACAGGCGTCGCTGCTGGACATGTACGACCCTGATCGTTCGCAGGAGGTCTCCTATCGAGGAGCCCCGAAATCCTGGCAAAGCTTTATGATGGCGATCCGAACGGCCATCGAAGAAAATCGCGCAGACGGCGGTGCCGGGATCAGATTCGTAACTCCGACGATATCGTCGCCGACGCTTCAGGACCAGTTCACGAAACTTCGAGCCGAGCTGCCGAATTTCAAGGTCGTTCAGTACGAGCCGGTCAATAATGACAATTCGTTTGCCGGTTCCAAACTTGCGTTTGGTTCACCTGCGAATTGCGTTTACAAATTCGATCAGGCGGAAAGGATACTGTCGCTGGATGCGGATATTTTCTCGGGTACGAACCCGCGTTACATGGGCGATTTCGCCAGCGGACGCCGGTTGGTGGAAGGAAAGCACGAGATCAACAGGCTTTATGTCGTCGAGACGACGATGAGTTTGATGGGTGCGAAGGCCGATCACCGCAAGGCCGTTAAGCCGAGCCAGATGCCCGAATTTGCGAAAGCAATTGCGAAAGCGTTGGGCGTCGCGGGAGCAAATTCCACCTACACCGAAAATGTCGACTGGATCGCCGCGATGGTGAAGGATCTGCTCGAACATAAAGGCAAATCACTCGTCCTTGCGGGTGAAAATCAGCCAGCGGTCGTTCATGCATTGGCGCACGCAATGAATGCAACCCTCGAAAACGCCGGGAAGACTGTTGTTTACTCTGATCTTGCGTCGCCGGCCGACAAAACTCAGGTTGAGCAGTTGCGGGAACTCGTCACTGACATCGATGCAGGAAACGTGAAAATGCTTGTCGTGTTGGGCGGAAATCCGGTTTACAACACGCCGGCTGACCTTAAGCTGAATGTTGACCGCATCTCAAAGGTTCCATTGAGAGTCCATCTCGGGCTTCATTTCGATGAGACCGCAGAGCATTGCCATTGGCATGTTGCGGGTAAACATTTCTTAGAGTCGTGGAGCGACGCTCGTGCGTTTGACGGCACGACGTCGATCATTCAGCCGCTGATCGCACCGCTATACGGCGGGCATAACGAGCACGAACTCGTTCAACTGTTCTTCAAAGATAATTTCGACAAAAAAGATCTCGATATAGTTAAAGGGTATTGGCAAACTCAAACGATAGCTTCGGCCCCTGCGACCGTTCCGGCCCCGGCGGCTGCAGCCACTCCGGCAGCGGCCCATACAGCGACGGATTCGCACGCCGCTGTGCCTGCGGCAACACCTGCGGCAGTGGCTCCAGCTGCAACTTCGGCTTCAGCGGCCAATTTTGAAGATAAATGGCGGAAGATCGTTCACGACGGCGTCGTTCACGGATCGGCTTCTTTGGCAAAAACGGTTTCGGTTAACACGGCATTTCTGACTCAGCCTGAAACAAAACCGACGGCTTCGGGCTCACTTGAAATTTCCATCTTGCCCGACCCAAGTATCTACGACGGAAGATTTACAAACAACGGGTGGCTGCAGGAATTGCCGAATCCGCTGACGAAGATCACCTGGGAAAATGTGGCGCTTGTCAGTCCGAACACAGCCGACCGTTTGAAGCTCAATCGCGGCAACGACCCGGACGAAATTTCCGGCGGTGAACGCGGAACGGCGTTTGTTAACACGCACGGGTCTAATATGACCGCCGATCTCGTCACCCTTACATATCAAGGTGCCGACATTTCAAAAGGCGTTCCCGTTTGGATATCGCCGGGCCAGCCGGATGATGTTGTGACCATTTATATGGGCTACGGACGGACTCGTGCCGGCAAGATCGGCACCGGACTCGGCTACAACGCCTTTGACGTTCAGCGTTCGGACGCAATGAGCTTTGGTTTTGGTGACATTAAGCTCACCGGCGAAAAAGCCAATATCGCCTCGACACAGATCCATTTCAATATGGAAGGCCGCGATATCCTTCGGGTTTTCGATCTCGACGCTTTTGAAGCAAATCCTGCTATGGGACATCAACCGGATGAATATCCGAAGACGATGTACCCGACGGAAACTTATCAAAAGCAGTATGCCGAAAACCACAAATGGGGAATGTCGATCGACCTCAACTCGTGTGTCGGCTGCAATGCTTGTGTGATCGCGTGTCAGGCGGAGAATAACATCCCGGTCGTTGGCAAGGAACAGGTCGAACGCAGCCGTGAAATGCACTGGATGCGGATCGACGCATATTACGGCGGAGAAGACCCGAGCCATCCCGACGGCCCGCACTTCCAGCCCGTTGTTTGCATGCAGTGCGAACAGGCTCCGTGCGAAGTGGTTTGTCCGGTGACGGCGACGGTTCACTCGCCCGAAGGTTTGAACGACATGGTCTATAACCGCTGCGTCGGAACGCGCTATTGTTCAAATAACTGTCCGTACAAAGTTCGCAGATTCAACTTCCTGCTTTATCAGGATTGGGATACGCCGCAGTACAAATTGATGCGCTCGCCCGATGTTTCGATCCGAAGCCGCGGCGTGATGGAAAAGTGTACTTACTGTACCCAGAGGATTTCCGCCGCTCGAATCGAAGCCGAAAAAGACGGACGCAGGGTTGCGGACGGCGAGGTGGTCACGGCGTGCCAGGCCGCGTGCCCGACGAACGCTATCGTCTTTGGCGACATTAACGATCCGGTAAGCAAGATCGCAAAGGCGAAGAAAGATCATCGCGACTACAAGCTGCTCAACGAACTGAACACACAGCCGCGAACGACGTATCTTGCGGGCTTGAAGAATCAGAACAAGGAAATGCCGGATTACAAGGCTCTGAAAGTGCCGAAATCGCACGGAGCTCCAAAGAAAGCAGAAGGCGAAAAACCGGCAGAGGCCGCACATTGACCGAGAGGCGATAGTTTAGAGAAACGCAAATACGATGCGAGATCTGAAAGAGATACAAATTAGTATGCAGCCGTCGATGGTCGAGGGTAATCACACCTTTGGCTCCGTTTCGGACAAGATCGGCGACGTCACTCTAAAGAGAAAGACGCCGTTCCATTGGTTCATCGGTTTCGGTATCGCTTTCGTTGTCGCACAATTGCTGATGTTTGCGGTTTCCACGCTGCTTGTAAAGGGAATTGGCGTTTGGGGCAATAATCAACCTGTCGGATGGGCCTTCGATATTATCAACTTCGTTTGGTGGATCGGCATCGGCCACGCCGGAACGCTGATCTCTGCGATCTTGCTGCTGCTGAATCAGAAGTGGCGAACCTCGATCAACCGATTTGCCGAGGCGATGACACTCTTCGCCGTTGCCTGTGCGGCGATGTTCCCGTTGCTGCACACAGGTCGTCCGTGGCTTGCGGCATACTGGCTCTTCCCGTATCCGAACGTGATGGGTATCTGGCCGAATTTTCGTTCGCCGCTCATATGGGACGTTTTCGCGGTTTCGACCTACGCGACGATCTCGCTGCTTTTTTGGTACGTCGGCTTGATTCCCGATCTTGCGACGCTTCGCGACCGGGCGAAGAACAAGTTCTTTAAGTTTATTTACGGTATTTTAAGTTGGGGTTGGCGCGGCTCTGCCCGTCATTGGCATCGTTACGAGATCGCATATTTACTTTTGGCCGGAATTTCGACGCCGCTTGTGCTGTCCGTACACTCGATCGTGTCACTGGACTTCTCGGTGTCACAAGTTCCGGGCTGGCACGCCACTATTTTCCCGCCGTACTTTGTCGCGGGAGCCGTTTTTGCCGGATTTGCGATGGTGCTGATCCTGTGTATCCCGCTTCGTGTCTGGTACAACATGAAGGATTTCATCACCGATACCCATTTGCACTACATGGCAAAGGTGATGCTTGCGACCGGACTGATCGTGGTTTACGGCTACGCGATGGAAGCGTTTTTCGGCTGGTACAGCGCGTCGCAGTATGAAGTCTTTATGATCAAGAACCGAGCGATCGAGGGGCCTTATTGGTGGTCCTACTGGCTCTTGATCTTCTGCAACGGTATTTCGATTCAGTTCCTGTGGTTCAAGCGGTTTCGCGAAAGTCCGTTTTGGCTGTTTATCATCTCGCTGGTCGTCAGCGTCGGAATGTGGCTCGAACGATTCGTAATTATTGTTACCAGTTTGAACCGTGACTTCCTGCCTGCTTCGTGGGCGATGTACAGCCCGACGATGATCGACTGGTCGATGTTTATAGGCACGATCGGATTTTTCTTTACATTGATATACCTGTTCGTGCGGTTCCTGCCGATCATCTCGATATTCGAGGTGCGGACGCTGCTGCCCGAGGCGAATGTTCACGGACATCATCAGGATTTTGAAGAAAGCGTGGTTCTGGTTGAGGAAACGTACGATAAGACCGATCCACCGAACAGATAGTGATCAGTGGCCGGTGGTCAGTGGTCACAAAGACGGCAGGGATGGGAGAGCTTGGTTTAGTTTTCGGACGGTAGCGGACGTTGGTCTTACTGACCACCGACCACTGTCCACTGACAACTGTTTATGAAGCTATACGGATTAATGGCCGAATTTGACACGCCGACCGAATTGGTCGACGCGGCGAGAGCGGTGCGCGAAGCCGGTTACACGAAGACGGATGCGTTTTCGCCTTTTCCGATACACGATATCGACGAGGCTCTTGGCATCAAGCGAAGCATACTGCCGGTAATGGTATTTTTCGGCGGCATCACCGGACTTATCCTTGGGATCAGCTTGCAGGTCTTTGTTCACTACATTGACTATCCGTTGAATATCGGTGGCCGTCCATACTTGAGCTGGCCTTCGTTTGTGCCGGCGTCATTCGAGTTGACGATTCTTTTGGCCGGCTTTACGGCTGTTTTGGGAATGCTGTTTTTGAACGGATTGCCGAGGCCGTATCATCCCGTATTTAACGTAGATAGGTTTGCTCTTGCGTCGCGTGAAAAGTTCTTTTTGCTTGTAGAGTCCGCCGATCCGAAATACGATCACGGCGACACAAAATCCTTTATGGAAAGCCTGAAACCGCAGGAGGTGTTCGATGTCCCAGAATAGTGGACAGTGGACAGTGGACAGTGGACAGTGGCGGAAAATTATTTTCTGCTTACTGCTTACTGCTTACTGCTTACTCGCCTTCGGCTGCGGTGTGCGGTTTGATATGCAGGATCAGCCGCGCTACAAGGCTTACAAGAAAGAGGACGGCACATTTTTTCGCGACCATAGATCATCGAGGGACCAGCCCGAAGGAACGGTTGCGCGCGGATTGTTGAAAGAGAATAAGGCTTTGCATACCGGAAAGATCGATAATCCGAACCTGAATGTTCAGGTTGAGACGACGACAAATGCTGCCGGAAATACGATCGTCACCTCGTTTCCGAATGCAATTGACGAATTCCCGATACCCGTGACCAAAGAACTTGTCGATCGCGGCGAGAACCGATACAACATCTACTGCATCGTTTGCCACGGGCCCGTTGGAAATGGTGACGGAATGGTCGTCCGGCGCGGATTTTCACCGCCGCCGACATATCACGACGACCGCTTGAGAAATGCTCCGGTTGGTCATTTCTTCGACGTCATGACGAACGGCTGGGGCAAGATGAGCAGCTATGCTTCCGTTCTTCCCGCGGCAGATCGCTGGGCAGTTGTAGCCTATATCCGTGCGTTGCAGGTGAGCCAGAATCCAGAAGAAGTCTTAAAAATGAACGCGAACAAACTGCCGGGATCTGCGGCTCCGCACGGCACTGATACGCCCAGCACACACGCCGGAGGTGGCAAATAAATGATCGATCGCGGTCGATATAACGTACCGGCAGAGATCGACGGCCTTCGTACGATGGCCCTCGGCATCGGCGGCATCGCGCTGATCGCGTGGCTTGTCGGACTGTATTTCAACCCCGAACAGGCTCTTCGCGGGTGGCTGCTCGGGTTTATCTTTTGGGGCGGAATTGGTCTCGGCTGTCTCGGCGTTTTGATGCTTCAGTATTTAACGGGCGGAGCTTGGGGCATTGTGATCCGACGAATTCTCGAAGCAGGAACGCGAACATTACCGGTCATTGCGTTGATGTTCATTCCACTGGCGCTTGGGGTGAAAAGTCTTTACGAATGGAACTATCTGCCGCCGGATGATTACACCCGCGAGATTCGGGGCGATTATCTGACGCCGATGTGGTGGATCATCCGGGCCGCGATCTATTTCGTTTTGTTCGGCGTGATGGTGTACCTGCTAAACAAATGGTCGGCGGAACAGGACGCATGCGACAATTACGAAGATTCGGCAAAGCTGCTTTCGACGATGTCGCGGTTCTCCGGCCCGACGATGGTCATCTACGCACTGGTCGTAACCTTTGCCGCCGTCGATTGGGTGATGACGCTCGATCCGCATTGGTTTTCGACCATTTGGGGACTTTTGTTCGTCGCCGGCTGGGCGTTGAGCGCGTTCTGTTTCGCGGTCACCCTGCTCGCGTTCCTGGTGGATAAAGTGCCGATGAACGATATCCTCGGCAAGCGCCATTTTCACGACATTGGTAAATTAATGCTCGCTCTTGTGATGGTTTGGGCATACTTCAATTTCTCGCAGTTCCTTATTATTTGGTCCGGCAACATTCCTGAGGAGACTGGTTGGTATCTGACGCGAATGAGCGGGGCGTGGGGATATATTGGGGTTGCGTTGGTTCTTTTACATTTTGCATTTCCGTTCCTGGTATTGCTGCAGCAGGATTTCAAACGCCGACCCAAGATGCTGGCGTCGATCGCTGTATTTATCCTGCTCATGCGTCTCGTCGATATGTTTTATCTCATCGGCCCGACGCCCCGCGTCGATCACGGAGCGGTTCCGGGTGCGTTCATTTTGACCTGGCTTGATTTCGTTGGGCCGATCGCGGTTGGCGGAATATGGCTGTGGTATTTCTTTGGGCAGTTAAAAGCACGGCCGCTCGTTCCGTTTATGGACCCGTTCTATCCGCCTGCGGTTGAGCACGGAAAGACGCACTGACGCGCGTAGTTATTGAAGATTATGTCATCGCACAAACACGAATCACCGATCGATGATCTGAACAAGCCGTATCAGGAGAATGAGATTGGCCTAAAGGGCATAATTTACTTTGCGGTCGGCCTTCTCGTTCTGATCGTGGTGACATTTGGGTTGATGTGGTTCTTCCAGTTCGTCATTCTTCGCGACACCTTTACGGAAGACAAAGCGTCCCGAAATCCGATGGCGATGACCGACAAGGAGCAACTCCCGCCGGAACCGCGTTTGCAGTCTGCACCTGGTTTCGGTGTGGAGTCACCGCACGGCCATGTGAATATGGAGCTACGCGAACCGCAGGCCGAATGGCGTGAATTGATCAAGCAGTGGAACGAAGTGCGCAAACACGGCAATAAAGATCCAAAGACGGGAGCTATGACGTCAATGCCGATCAACGAAGCGAAAGCTAAGGTGCTTGAGCAGCATTTGAAGGCGAAAAGCGGGGCAGATGCAGAAAAGCTTTCGCTTGAATCGCGAAAGTATATCTCCGATGCAAGCTCAGGAAGAGTGGCATCGGCTACTCGACGGTAAGCTAGTGAATCGAGAACAGTGAATAGTATTTGCTCAAAAGTTTACGGGTTCATTCGACGTTGTCCGGCGGAGGGTTTTGCGCTTCTCCTGACGCTGTTCACTGTTCACTATTCACTGTTCACTGCTCACGCTCAAAAGAACGAGCATTATAATTCGCCGCTTTATTCGCCGAAGTATTACGACCCTTCATTGGGCGTTAGCAACGGCTTGCCAAACGCTCTTAAAGAAGTTGGCATCGAACAGCGACTGGGTGAGCAGCTTCCGCTTGAGGCAGTTTTTAAGAACGAAAAGGGCGAGCCGGTAAAGTTAAGCGAGTATTTCAGGAACGGTCGCCCTGCGGTACTTGCCCTTGTTTATTACGAATGCCCGATGCTGTGCAATCAGGTGCTGAACGGAATGACCGGAACGCTAAAGGGAATATCGCTCGAACCCGGAAAAGATTTCGATGTCATCGCCGTCAGCTTTGACGCTCGTGAAAATGAAAAGCCCGGACTTGCCGAGAACAAGAAAGCGTCTTACATGGAGCGATACAACCGCAAGGGAACTGAGAACGGCTGGCATTTTTTGACCGGCGATCAGGCTTCGGTCGATGCGATCACGAAGGCCGTCGGCTTCAGCTATAAGTGGGATGAAAAGTCGAACCAGTTCGCTCACGCAAGTGCGATCATGGTCGTCACGCCCGACGGAAAACTTTCGAGATATTTCTACGGTATCGATTATTCACCAAAGGATGTGAAATTCGGCTTGATGGAATCGGCCGATAAAAAGATCGGGGGTGTTTCAGATCAACTTTTGTTGTATTGCTATCACTACGACCCATCGACCGGGAAATATGGCTTTCAGGTGCTGAGTGCCCTGCGTCTCACCGCGATAGCTACACTTTTAGGAATGGGTGTAATGGGATTTGTTTTTTGGCGGAGAAACAAGAAAGCCGTGAATAGTAAATCGTAAATCGTAAATAGATCGGAACCACGAGGACTTCGATTTACGATTCACGATTTACGATTGACTAAAGAGATTATGCAGACGACTTCATGGGTGCCATTATTTCCCGAACAGGCCTCGACCTTCGCTTGGCAGGTTGATGCGCTCTATGCGTATTTGATCCTTATCAGCATCGCGTTCACGATACCGATCATCGCCGCGATCTTTATCTTTGGGATCAAATATCGCGAAAAGGAGAAGTTTGCATCGGGAGCCGAAATTCATGGTTCGATGATCCTTGAAGCCGGTTGGTCGTTTCTGCCGTTCGTTGTTTCAATGACGATTTTTCTTGGCGGGGCCGTTGTTTATTACAATCAGTTCACCATGCCGGAAGATGCAATGCAGGTTTACGTCGTCGGTAAGCAATGGATGTGGAAGATCCAGCACGAGACCGGCCAGCGTGAGATCAATGAACTTCACGTCCCTGTCGGTCGCAAGATCAAGCTGACAATGACGACTGAAGACGTGCTTCACGATTTTTCCATTCCTGCATTTCGCACAAAGGCCGACGTTGTCCCCGGCCGATACACATATCTTTGGTTCGAAGCTACAAAGCCAGGCAAGTATCACCTTTTCTGCGCCGAGTACTGCGGCCTGAATCATTCGGGAATGATCGGGTCTGTCTATGTTATGGCGCAGAGTGATTTCGACAACTGGCTTGAAGGGAATGTATCCGGCCAGACGCCGCTCGAACAGGGACGCGACCTGTTTGAAAATAAACTCGGCTGCGCATCCTGCCACGCGGGCGGGCCGCAGCAACGCGGTGCAAAACTTGAAGGCATTTACGGGCACGATGTAAAACTGGTCGGCGGCCAAACGGTCGTTGCCAATGACGAATATATTCGCAACTCGATCCTCAATCCCGGATCTCAGGTGGTCGAAGGATTTCAGCCGATAATGCCCACCTTTAAGGGGCAGGTCACTGAGGAACAATTGGTTTCGCTTGTCGCATATATCAAGTCGTTGAGCGGCGTTACCGGGCCGACAGCCGCTTCACCAACCGCAAACTCGGCTCCGACGGCAAATGCGAACACGGCACCTAGAGCGAACACGAATTCATCCGCCAATAGCGGTCATTAAGGGCGGTAGATCTTTATGTATAACGCAGACGCAAGCACATTGGAACAAGGCGGGACGCCGAAGCTGAATTATCTGAATAACGGCTTTACGCTAAAGTCGTGGCTGCTTACCAAAGACCATAAACGTATCGCGATCATGTATTTGATCACGGTTTCGCTGTTTTTTATGGCGGGTGGTTTGTATGCGTCCGCGATCCGGCTTGAGCTTCTGACGCCCGACAGCGATCTGCTTCAAACGGCAACGTATAACAAAGTATTCACCCAGCACGGGATACTGATGATCTTTTTCTTCCTGATCCCGTCGATCCCGGCGGTGCTCGGCAATTTCTTTTTGCCGATAATGATCGGAGCAAAAGATCTCGCATTGCCGAGGATAAACCTGATCAGTTTGTACATCTACTGGATCGGCGGTGCGTTTACTGTCTGGGCATTGCTGCAGGGCGGGGTTGATACAGGTTGGACCTTCTATACGCCCTACAGCACGACGTTCTCCAATACTTATGTCATGGCCGTCGGCCTGGGCATTTTCATCAACGGCTTTTCGTCGATTCTTACGGGTTTGAACTTTATCGTCACCGTTCACACTATGCGTGCTCCGGGAATGACGTGGTTCCGCTTGCCGCTGTTCGTCTGGGCACAATATGCGACAAGTCTTGTGATGATTCTCGGTACGCCGGTCATTGCGATCACTGTCCTTTTGCTTGCGATCGAAAGGGTGGCCCGCGTCGGAATTTTCGATCCCGCGATCGGCGGGGACCCGATCTTGTTCCAGCATATGTTCTGGTTCTACTCTCATCCGGCTGTCTATATTATGGTACTGCCCGGAATGGGCGTGGTGAGCGAACTTATATCTAATTTTTCGCGCAAGAAAATATTCGGTTACGAGTTCATCGCATTTTCGTCGATCGCCATCGCCGTTTTTGGTTTCCTGGTCTGGGGACACCATATGTTCGTCAGCGGACAATCGATCTATGCTGGCCTCGTTTTCTCGTTCCTGACAATGGTCGTAGCGGTCCCGTCGGCGATCAAAATGTTCAACTGGACAGCGACGCTTTATAAAGGGTCGATCTCCTTCGATACGCCGATGCTCTACGGACTTGGTTTTATGGGCCTGTTTCTTATCGGCGGTTTGACTGGATTGTTTCTGGGGGCTATCGGCTTAACGGTTCATTTGACCGATACATATTTTGTTGTCGCCCATTTCCACTATGTAATGGTCGGCGGACAGGTTATCGCATATCTTGGCGGGATCCATTATTGGTGGCCGAAAATGACCGGGAAGATGTATTCCGAATTCTGGGGCAGGATCTCGGCGATGCTGGTGTTCATTGGGTTCAACCTTACGTTTTTCCCGCAGTTCATTCTTGGGTATCAGGGAATGCCCCGGCGGTACGCATCCTATCCTGCGGAATTGCAGGTGCTGAATATTTTCTCGACCGCCGGAGCATCGGTTCTCGGCGTCGGCATGCTGATGCCGGTTGTTTACCTGCTGCATTCGCTGGTTTGGGGCAAGCCTGCGGGTGACAATCCGTGGATGCTGCCCGGCCTGGAATGGCGAACATCGTCACCGCCGCCGACCGAGAACTTTGAAGTAATGCCTGTCGTCACCTGGGAAGCATACGAATTCGGCGAAGACAGCGGCCTCAATTTTGACGAGGCACGCAGAAAGGAGTCGGTAACGACCGTGAGCTGATTTTCGATTTGCAATTTGCAATTTGCGATTGTCGGAAAAATCGCAGATCTAAAATCTAAAATCGCAAATAATTTATGTCGTCACACGAAGGATCAGATAAATTCGTTTACCACGAACCCGGACTTCAGCATCAGTTCGAAGACATGGGCCAGCAGGAAGAGTCCGTCTCGATCGGGATGTGGATGTTCCTCGTCCAGGAAATAATGTTCTTCGGCGGACTGTTTACGGCGTATCTGGTATTTCGCTCGCGTTACCCGATGGCGTTCGCCGCCGGTTCAAATCACCTGGACGCATTCTGGGGCGGCTTGAATACGCTTGTGCTTATCGTCAGTTCGCTGACAATGGCATTAACTGTCTATTACGCGCAAAAGAGCAATCGGAATATGCAGGTCATTCTGATCGTGCTGACAATGTTCTTCGGCGCGGTCTTTCTTGGCGTTAAGGCGATCGAGTACACCGATAAATACAACCACGGACTCGTTCCGGTAGCCGGACTAAATAAAAGGATAAAAGAAGATCCGAACGCACATCACGAAACAAAACCGTGTTGGGATGTGGATCACAATGCTCCTGTAGTGGAACACCCAAATCCGCGCGGCGAATTCCTGTGGACGGATTGTTCGCTTGCAAAGCAGGCCGAGGATGGGAAATTCCTTACAGCGTCTGAAAGAGTCGGCTACTACTCAAACGGCGTGATCGACGCGAACAAGTTTCGCGATAAGGTCAGGATATTCTATTTCATTTATTTCGTAATGACCGGGCTTCACGCCCTGCATATGATCGTCGGTCTCGGCCTGATGACGTGGCTGCTTTGGACCGCGTGGCGCGGTAACTACACAGCCGATTATTACATGCCGGTCGAAATGTCCGGGCTTTACTGGCACTTTGTCGATATCGTTTGGATATTCCTCTTTCCCCTGCTTTATCTGCTCGGGCGGCATTTCCTGCATTAGTTTTTGGAGAGTAAATGGCTGAACATCACGAAGAACATCACGAAGAACACGATCATATGAATATACCCAAGTACATTGGGATATTTATGATACTTGTCGTCGGCACGATACTTACATATTACGCCGCGACAATTGATCTTGATTTCATCTTTCCGGGTGCGAATACACTCGTTGCCCTCGGTATTGCATTCACCAAAATGACATTCGTAATGCTGTTTTTCATGCACGTCTATTGGAGTCCAAAGCTTATCTGGCTTTCGGTCCTTGCCAGCTTTTTTTGGCTTGCGATAATGTTCGCATATACAATGCAGGATTACCTTACTCGCGACTTCGGAGTATTTACCGGATAGCTGTAAGATCAGTTTCAATGCGGCGGCAAGTGTGGCAAAAACGCCCTGCTTGCCGCTTCTGCTTTGGGCTAGGTTGCGTGGATTCTGCGTGGTAATATTTATCGTTTAGCCTGTTGTAACGCGCCATGTTCTTTGGAACCAGTGAAGCAACAGCAGCGTTTGGTATTACATCAGAAGTCGAAGATGTTTAATCGAAATTATCGAAATTTAGTTGCGGTCTGCGTGCTTGGCGCCAGTGTGCTCGTCAGCGGATGTGTCAAGATCAGTCAGGACAAGCAGACGCCCGCTTTACTGGCGACGGTGACGGCCGACAAAAAGCGGCTTCAGGATGAAGTTGACCGATTTGCGCGTGTTACGTCGATGCGTGCAAAGATGTATTTGAACTTCGAGGATAACTCTTTCGCGCAATTCGGAAGCAAGGAAGTTTATCGGGCGGCTGACGGCGAAGTCGTTGTTCAACGCCCTGCCAGCATTCTGATGAAGGTGAAGGTGCCTGTTATCGGCTCCGACGTCGCTCAGATGACCTCTGACGGCGTGAAATTTCGCGTCGCAATTTTGCAGGACGGCGGCACAGGCAAGTATAAGAAGTTCGTGATGGGCACGAACGACGCCGATTACTCAAAACTATCGGAGAGCATCGACCTCGCGGATGGCAGCCCTGATGCCGTTGCGGCAAAGCAGGTAAGCGCGTTCTCAAACCTTCGCCCGCAGCATTTCACCGACGCAATGCTGGTCCGGCCGATAGATGCGAACAGTCTTTATACGCACAGCACGATCTTTCAGATCGAAGAAGACGAAACTGTTGACAAGAAATCGCCGATCAGGAAAGTCACACGCGGATATTATCTGTTGGATGAGTTTGTCCGTGGAGCAGACGGTTCAATGACGATCTCAAGACGCTTTTGGTTCGACCGGGTCGGCAAGATACGGCTTGCAAAACAGCAGATATTCGATTCAAAAGGCGAGATATCGTCGGACATCGTTTATGGCCGCGAAGGCTCCCTGACAAGTTCGGGAGAATTTACTATGCCGCTTGAGGTCAGCGTTACCCGTCCGCAAGAGAAATACTCAATGCGGCTTAAGTATCAGACGCCGGAGACCGTTATGATAGGCCAGGTTTATCCTGAGACTGCGTTCGTTCTGGAAAACTCATGGGATCTTGAGGTGCTCGATCTCGATAAGAAATTAGCGGATATGCTTGCCTTAAAGTCGGGGAAGTAAGCGGGACATCAGCTGCCAAAGTCCATTAGTTCAAAATTATAGTGATACTTCAAACCGATAATCTTTCTAAAACATATAAGATCGGCAAACTGGATGTGCCGGCACTGCGCGGTGTTTCGTTCAATGTCGAAAAGGGCGAGTTCGTAGGCATAATGGGCCCATCGGGTTGCGGCAAATCTACGCTGCTGCATTTGCTGGGCGGATTGCTGTCGCCGACAAGCGGTTCGATCCTGGTGGATGGCGAAGACCTCGCAAAGGTATCAGATGCAAAACGAACGGACATTCGCCGCCGCAAGATAGGCTTTGTTTTCCAGCGTTTCAATCTTTTTCCAACGCTTTCGGCGGACGGAAATCTGCGTCTCGCGGAAAAGATACACACCGGCAACGGTAACGGCAGTGCCGACCGTCGCCGTGAGGTGCTCAAACTGTTGAAGCTCGAGGATAAGATCAAGCACAAGCCGCTTGAGCTTTCGGGCGGCGAACAGCAGCGTGTTGCGCTTGCAAGAGCCATCATTAACAGCCCGGCGATAATCCTTGCAGACGAGCCGACCGGAAATCTTGATACTGAAAATTCGGCGATCGTGCTTGAGATGTTCAAAGAGCTGAATGAAAAATATCAGCAGACTATCATTATGATCACGCATAATCCGGAAGCGGCCGCCGTATGTTCCCGTGTCGTCCGAATGCGTGACGGAAATATCGTCAGCGAATAAGATCGTACGATGGGCAAGATCAAAAATTTCATTCTTTGGAATTACAGCCGCGAAACGTCGATATATGTAGTTTTTTGTCTTGTGATTGTCGCGTTCATCTTTTTGACGCCGAAACATTGGTTCGTCGGTCGCGGAATGCTTGCAACCCGAACGCGACAGGTTACAGTCAAAGCCACGGAGGTCTCGATTGACAAAGAAGCGATGGAAACAAAGGTTCGAGATTTGATGAAAGATCCAAGCATCGACGTAGTTGGCTGGCGGGAATCAAAGGACACCAGCGGCGATAGGATCTACGAGGTCGAGGTCAAATAGTGTTATATGAGTATTAATAATCGATTATTGCTTAGACGTTTCGTGCCGATGTTCCTGATCGGTTTTGTTTTTTTTGCAGTAGAAGCTCCAAACACATTTGGACAAGGTGGAATCATTAACGAAGTGTTTGCGCGAATGGATGCACACAACAAGGCCCTCACTTCGCTTAAGGCTAGTGTGACGATGGTGAAGGTCAACACGCAGCTTGGCGGCGTTCAGGATACGAACGAAGGAACAGCGATATATTTGCCGCAACGCGGGAAGGACGCTCTTATTCGCATCGATTGGAAAAGCCCGAAGGAATCCCTTGCCGTTGTAAACAAGCAATATGTCATATATCGTCCGGCATTGAGCCAGGCTTATACAGGTTCGACCAACGACGCGCAGAAAAATCCAAAAGCGGGAAATGCTCTATCGTTTATGAATATGTCCCGTGCCCAGCTAAAGCAGAATTACGATACCGTGTATTTGGGTCAGGAAACGGTTAGGGGCGGCGTCCAGACCTGGCATTTGCAGCTCACCCCAAAAGCCAAGTCCAATTACAAAGCGGCGGAGATATGGGTTGATGGCAACGGGATGCCGGTGCAGTCGAAAGTGATCGAGAACAACGGAGATTCGACAACTGTTCTGCTATCAGGATTGCAAAAGAACGTAAAGATCAGCGGATCCGAATTCAAGATCACCCTGCCAAAGGAAACGAAGATAATTAAGAGCTAATATATTTCAGATGTGAAAATGGTCCGGTCGCAGTCGGCCGGGCCTTTTCGTTGGTTGATAGGTTGAGCATCAGCACATATAATTAAAGGTTATGCCAAAGGCAAGCAGTTTCAGCAGGTTTACACGCGGAGTGCGGCACACGGTTCGTGCTTTTGCATCGACGCGCCATCCGGTGCTCGTGCATATCGTGCCGATGAGGCGATGCAATTTGGCGTGTACCTACTGCAACGAATTCGATAAGACGAGCGATCCGGTGCCGATCGATGTAATGCTCGAACGCATCGACAAGCTTGCCGAATTCGGTTCTTCAGTTATCACCATTTCGGGCGGTGAACCGATGATGCATCCCGAGATATACGAGATCATCGCACGCATCCGTCATCACGGAATGATCGCCGGGTTGATCTCGAACGGTTATTATTTCCAGGTCGATAAGATCAAAAAACTGAATGAAGCGGGCCTTGATTACCTACAGATCTCCATCGACAACGTCACGCCCGACGATGTTTCTAAGAAGAGTTTAAAGGTTTTGGATTCAAAGCTGGTGAATCTTCGCGACCACGCAAAGTTTAAGGTCAATATCAATTCAGTTGTCGGCGGCGGTGTAGCAAATCCGGAAGAAGCACTTCAGATCGCGAACCGTGCGCGGGAACTTGGGTTCTCATCAACAGTTGGCGTTATCCACGACGGTGACGGCCTAAGCAAAGGGCTGACGGATCGCGAAAAAGAAGTTTATAAAGAGATCAAGAGTAAGGGTCAAAGCTCATACGCCCGCTGGAACTGGTTTCAAGACAAGCTTGTTGATGGCGGCGAATACGAATGGCGTTGCCGCGCCGGTGCCCGTTACCTTTACATCGACGAGTTTGGAATGGTCAACTGGTGTTCCCAGCAGCGAGGCACGCCGGGTATTGCTCTCCTTGAATATACACACGCCGACATGCACCGCGAATACCATACCGAAAAATGGTGCGCTCCAACATGTACCATTCAATGCGTCCACCAAGTCGGCCACCTCGACGCCTGGCGCGATCCGCAGATCTCACTGATCGATTACAACAAACGAAACGGCAAAGGACTTAAGAAGGAAACTGTCGCTTCAGTGATCGCTGCGGACCAATAATATATGACCGGCGAAGAGCACAACAAGTATCTTTCCTGGACGTTTCTTGCAAACGGCTTGTTCCAGTCATCGATGCTCGTCTTGATATACGGTTTGGTGATCGCCTATTTCGCTCTTGTCCTGCCGAATGACCCGAGTTTTCCGGCAGCGTTTTTGGCCGCTGTGTTTGGGGTTGCTTTCTTCATCAACTTCGCGTTGATCTCGCCGAATTTTCTCGCCTATTACGCATTGAAAAATAAAAAGCCGTGGGCGCGGATCGCGAGCATTGTTGCTGGTGTGCTGTCGGCAATGAACGTGCCGATCGGCACCGCCGCGTGCGTTTATGCGATGTGGTTTTTCTTTGGCGACGAATGGAAGCCGGTTTATCCAGGGGTCGCCGGAGGCGGCCAACCCAGCGGTCACCTTTCGTCTGCACCACAAACGAATTGGACCGGTCAGTATGTCCGCGAAGATGGCCAGGAAGTTTATCGACCTGCAAATCCACCTGACTGGCGATAGCTTTTCGTTGTACCGCTTTTTTCTCTTCACTGACGCAAAATCTTGATCCCGGATTCGTCACTTCTCTGAAAATTTCGGATTTTTTAGGAGGACGACCAATGCGACATGATGTGATTTTGATACCGCAGGCGACAAATATGGGGTGTTGGGCAGCAAGTATTGCGATGATACTAAGCTGGAAAAACAATGCTTCATTCGACCCGGGAACGATAGCAGCCAACCCAGGAGGTACGAGCTATGTGCCGTCGCTCGCCAGTGGACTTGATCCGAATGACAAGTACATACTCGAACGTAACGGCTTCGAACTCGAACCGCCGCAGTGCTACATGCATAGCCGGATTCAGGAGCTTCTAGATTCACATGGGCCGCTTTGGGTGGCAGGTGCGGCCCCGGCTCCGCACATCAGGGTTGTGACGGGAATGGAAGGCGGCGTGGTTTATATAAACGATCCGTGGCCGGTAAATCGCGGAGCACAATATGCACGCGCTTTTGAACACTTTTTCGGCGAAATGGAGAATCTGGGTGCGAGCGAGATGAACGAACGTTCGCCGGTCTATGTTGCTTACCCAAGTTGATGTAAAGTTCTGACTTGGCCAGAATCATCGGTTCGGCACTTCTTCGCCGATCGTCCAGACCACGACTGAGCTTGAGAGGCCGAGGCCGGAAAGTCTTCCGGCGAGCATAATTATCGTTTCGCCGTTTTCGACCACATTCGAATCGACCAGTGTCTTTTCCCCGATTTTGAGCATCTCTTCTGTCATATCGGCATCGCCCTGCATCAGGTCCATCATCGTCCTGTTCCCAATGCTAAGTTCCATATCCGCGGTGGTCGCAAAACCTTTTGCGAAGAAAGGATGTACTCCCCAGATCAGAGCTAGTTGATTCAACGCATCTTCAGACGTTGTTAGAGCGAAGGTCTGCAAGCCCGAACGAAATGCCGAAAGGCGTCGTGCCATCAACCCTGATTCTGTATAAACGGCGATCTTTTCGGTCTGAATTTCTTTTGCGGCGAATGCGGCAGCTTTGCATAGTGCCTGGCTGGTTCGTCCCGTTGGCGGCTGTGAGAATTTAACCGGCTTGCGAAGCTGCTCCGGTTTGATGGTCTCGGCGGCGTCGATGATCTTTGCCATTGTGCGGATAGTTTCGACGGGATATGCGCCTGACGCGGTCTCCGCCGAAAGCATCACGGCGTCTGTTCCGTCCCAAACGGCGTTTGCGACATCCGAAGCCTCGGCACGTGTGGGATGCGGATTCACGATCATCGACTGCAGCATCTGCGTTGCCGTGATAACGAACTTGTCGTTCGCGACCGCGCGTTCGATAATTCGCTTCTGATAAACCGGAACGTGTTCGACCGTCGTTTCAACCCCAAGGTCGCCGCGCGCGACCATCACGCCATCCGTCTCGGCAATGATCTCGTCGAGGTTTTCTATCGCCTCGCGTTTTTCGATCTTCGCTACCAGCAACGCACGGCCGTTGATCCTTTTATTGAACTCCTTGATCTTCGTCTTCGCGTCCCGGCAGTCTTGCGCCGTCCGAACAAACGAGAGAGCGATGTAATCGACATTGTGCGAAATGGCCCATTCAAGATCGGCGTGGTCTTTCTCAGTCATCGAGGGAATAGGCAGTTTGGTGTTCGGCAAATTAATACCTTTCCGTTCGCTGAGCACGCCGCCGACAATGACGCGGCATTTGATCTCGGTGCCTTCAACAGCCTCGACCCGCAGTTCGATGCTTCCGTCGTCGATCAGGATCGTGTCTTCGGCCTTTACCGCTTCAGGGAGTTGGGCGTAATTCGTAGAGACCAGCGACTCGGTTCCTTCAACCTCACGAGACGTGATCGTAAACTCATTCCCTGCGATCAACTGAACCGGCGTTTTGCCGACAAGAGTTCTCGTTCTGATCTTGGGCCCCGACAGATCGACCAGTATCGCGATCGGCTTCCCGAGACGTTGGGCTGCTGAACGCGCGTTGTTGATCGCCGCCGCGTGTTCCTCATGAACGCCATGCGACATATTGATCCGAACGGCCGAAACGCCAGCCTCTATCATCGTGCCAATAATCGATTCGGTGTTCGAGGATGGGCCAAGTGTTGCAAGTATTTTTGCTTTTCGCATTCGTTAGATCTTAACGCAAAGTGATGCCGCCTGCCGAAGTCATGCTTTCGTCTTTTCTCCGATGGATAGCTGCTCGTATTTATTAAGGTAACTGTCCACGGTTGCAATGATCGTCGAGTGTGACCACGTCAGTGGTGAGACCGAGGTCTGTTGATGGTTAGCCGTGTCAAACTGTTCTGAAAGCACGCCTGACGGCAACGCTCGATCCGCACACCATTCGATCAACTCCATCGCTTTTGAAAGTTCCGATACTGATGTCGCCCTTGCGATGTAAAAGTCGGCGAGCCACAGCGTGCAAATGAACCACGCATTTGGCGGATCGTTTTCCAAAACGCGCATATAACCGTCATTCTCAAATCTTGCGATGCCGCCGCCAACGGCAAGATGTTCGGCAACTGCCTCCATAGTATTGGTCACGACGGGGTCATCAATGGCAAAACAATCGAAATAGAAAACGCCAAACAGCGACGCATCGATTGTCATGTCCGGCGTCAAATTATCATCGCCGTCAGCCGTCAACCCTCGAATGAATCGTCCGAGATGTTCGCTATAAAGGTGCTCCCGCATTGCCGCGACTATCTCGACGGCAGCCAGATTGTATTCGACCGCTTTTTCGGAACGATCAAACAATCGGGCAAAGTTCGCACCGGCACGCAGACCGGCAACGACGGTGGCACAGGTAAACGTGTGGACGCCTCGCCTGTCTTCCCAAAGATTCCAGGTCGGCAATGGCAATCCTGTTTCCTGGTTGCGGCAATGCAGCATGAAATCGCAGCATTTTTCGACCAGATACGGGTAGAGCAGATGGACAAATTCGCGGTCCTGATGCTTCTCAAAATGTAGCCAAAGTGCCCAGATCACGAGAGCAGTCTCATCTTCCTGGATCGGAAGCAACTCCCGCTGTCTTACAGGGTCCCAGGCTGCATGCCAACCCGAACCAAGCGTATGGTCGGGATTGTATTTTTGATGAAAGTATCCGTGTTCATCAACGACCCGATGACAAAGCTCAAAGAACGGCCGCGTGAGCTGTTTCAATCCGACGCGATCAAGGGCCTCGGCCACAAATGCGCCATCGCGCGTCCATAGATAGCTGTAATGGTCGGTGGCACGTTCCGCGACGTCATGATCGGTAGCGGCGATGATCGCACCTTGGTGGTCGATGTGCGCATGGACGATCATCAGGCTTCTGTCGAACAGATTCGCGACCTTGACTGGCAGTTGGCTCTTATCAACATGCGATTCGCCGAGCCATGCTTTCCAGCGTGAGCTGATGCGCTCAAAATATTCCTGCGGGCCGGCTTCGAGTATTCTCCGATTCTCGTTGGTCACCTGATGCTGCGTTGTGCCGACGGCTATCCAATAGTCGAATTCGCGTGTGCCATTCGGTTCGATCTCCATATGAACGCCGATCGTCGAATCGACCGAGCCTTCGGTCTTTGCATCGCCCTGTAGCATTCCGTCTTCGGCGTCCCTCCACGTTCCTTCGCGGTCTCGAAACGCCTTTCGTCCGGTTGCAAACTGGTCGAAATGCGGCAATGTATTGACCAGAAAGTACCGATGTTTTTTGTAATGGATAATGCCCTGCGAGATCGGATCGAAGTATGCTGTATCGCCAACCTTGTTCTCATAAATGCGAAGATCGTGATGCAAAAAAATGCGGACTTGGCGTGTCATTCCTCGGAGGTCGTTTACAGACACATGGCGTAGGAAGACATTTTCCGTGTGCGCAACCATATCGTTACAGGTGATCCGAATTCCGAGTTTCGCGTTGGTCAGCCGGACGTCGGTGATAAGTGCGTCATCAAGATAACGAAGTTCGCGCGTCCAATCGTCGGACGCGATCCACGAAAACATGCCGTCAACCCAAACACCAAAACGGCATGGGAAGCCTTCGGTATGGTTCTCTTGTCCGACGTGTGGAAAGTAGATGTCGCGGATCTGGTATTCCTCGTCGAAATTGACAAGCAGAGAGCCGTTTCCGACCGGGATGTCACGCATAAATATTATCCGAGCGAAGCGGCTGCTCTTGCGACCAGAGCTTTTTCAGTTTCGAATGACAGCATCTTAACTGCCTCGACAGGTTCAACCCATCTCGACTCGAACACTTCGTCGTCGTGGTCGGCTATATCGCCTGAGAGGTACTTCATCAGGAAGAAGTGTACATATTTGTGCGTGCGAAACGGTTCTTCACCATATCGATCGACAAACCAATATTCGATAACGTCGATCTTTTCCAGGATCTCACACGTTATTCCAGCCTCTTCCCTCACTTCGCGAAGTGCAGCGATCTCGGGTGTTTCACCCGGATCGATGATCCCTTTCGGCAACTGCCAGCGTCCTTCGGCTGCGGTCTTGATCAAGACGATCTGGCGCTTACCGCCTCCTTCACGAAATGCCACGCCGCCAGCTGATACCAATTCGCATGTTTTCATTTCGTCGGGGTTGAGTTAACGGCCTGTGCAACGGCTTCGTCCAACTGAAGTTTGATCTGTGGATTAAAGCCGACGATCTTTTTGATCATATTTCCGTTTCTGTCGAAAACAGCGGTCTGCGGAATGGCGGATTCGTTCGCGAAAACAAAGCGAGTAAGCTCGTCGTCGGGATATGCCAATTGATAATCGATCTTTAGTTTCTCAACAAAAGCAGGCACCTTCACGCGGTCTTCATCATCGCCGACGTGAAGCCCGACAACTTCAATGTCGGCTCCATACTTTGCACGCAGCTCTTTCAGATGCGGAATTTCCTCGATGCACGGCGGACAGTTCGTGGCCCAAAAATCGAGGACAACGGCCCTACCCTTCAGGTCTTTCAGTTTGGAAACTTTTCCGTCAAATGTCGTCCAGCTCATCTCAACGAGCGGACGGCTTGGTGCGTCGGGAGCGTCTTTCGCTTTGACACCGTTCACCGAAATTGGTTTGTTGCCGATCGCCACCGGAGCAGCCGAGGGCGTGCAGCCCGAACAGGCCAACGCGGTGATGAACAAAATGGAGATGAAAGAGTTTTTCACTACTATATGGATTTTACACGATTCTGGTGGCTTGTTCATTTCACGAACGATGTAACCACGCCAGGCAATGTGCCAAAATCTTAACTGTGAGTATTTATCCCGAAAATATTGCGGCTTTCGCTCGGTCACCGAAATTTACCGGTGTGCCTGAGCATGCGAACGCGGAAGGGAAGGCAGCAAGCTTTATCTGCGGATCGTTCGTAGAGTTTTCGCTTCGGATAGATACGGGAACAAAAACCATTCTTGATGCCCGCTACACGACTAACGGCTGCGGTTATATGATCGCGGCGGGGGAATGTGTCGCAAGGGAAGTCGTCGGTACAAAGTTGACCGATCTCGGCGGAGCAGACGAAATGGCACGATCTGTGTTCTCGACGTTGGGAAATGTTGAGGCCGGTCGAACACATTGTCTTGACACCGTCGCCGAAAGCTTTAGGGCGGCTCTTGCCGATTATCGCCGACGCACGATCGAAGAGTTCGCGGGTGAAAAAGCTTTGATCTGCACCTGCTTTGGCGTTTCGGAAGAAACGATCATTAAGGTTATCAAGGCCGCCAAAGCCGTAAGCGTGATGTCGGTTTCGGCCGCCTGCAATGCCGGATCAGGCTGCGGTTCGTGTCAGATGCTGATCCAGGAATTGATCGATTCGCGTAACGATGGCTTTTGACCACGGCATTTGTGCTATAATTTCGATTCATTACAGCCCAGATGGACGATCCTGCCAGTATTATTTTCATATTCTTCGCATCCGAGACATTGCCCGTTGCCGAAGCTCCGACGTTTCTTTGGTCGGCGTTGAATATTTTTCTCGTGATCTTTCTCGTTTTAGCGAACGGCTTTTTCGTCGCCAGCGAGTTTGCCCTTGTAGCGGTGCGTAAATCCCGGATCGAGGCCAACGCCGCCGAGGGTGATAAAGCGTCCGTTCGGTTGTTGGCAATGCTCAACAATTTGAACGCTTACATTTCGGCAACGCAGCTCGGCATAACGCTTTCATCACTCGGACTCGGCTGGATCGGCGAACCGGCGGTAGCATCGCTTTTGGAGCCTTTTCTTATATGGTTCGGCGAAGTAACGGGCGCAACTTTCCTCGCCTCCGGTCCGATACTGCACGGCATCTCGTTTGCGATCGCATTCTCATTCATCACGTTTCTGCACATCGTATTCGGGGAACTCGCCCCAAAAACGGCAGCTCTTGAGCTTTCCGAGCGAGTGTCATATGTGATCGCTGTTCCGCTACAGCTTTTCTATAGGGTTTTTAATTATCCGATCCGCATGCTTGATTGGGCCGGAACACGTACCGTGCGCCTTTTTGGACTTCATCCGTCCGGCGAGCACGGGTCGAGCTACACCGAAGACGAGATACGGCAATTGGTGCGTGCTTCGCAGAGGAGCGGACATCTGAATGAGGAAGAGCAGCGGCTGATCGATCAGGTTTTTGAGTTTTCAGAGACGACCGTAAAAGAGGCGATGATCCCGCGAACCGAGATCATCGCGGTTCCCGCTACTTGCACGCTGCAGGAGATGGCCGAGGCGTTTCAGGAACACGGATTCTCGCGACTGCCTATCTATCGCGAATCGCTCGACGATATCGCCGGGATCGTACACGTCAAAGATGTCCTCACAGGATTGACGCATCCGAAGAAATTCGAGATGGCGTCGATAATACAAAAAGCGAATTACGTTGTCGATACCGCTCGGCTTGAAGACGTGCTGCGGCAAATGCAGCGTGAAAAATTTCACTTTGGATTCGTCGTCGATGAACACGGCGGAGTCGAGGGCATCATCACGCTCGAAGACCTGCTCGAAGAGATCGTCGGCGAGATATCCGACGAGCACGACGAAGAGGTCAACGATCAGATCCACGAACAGCCCGACGGCACATTCATTCTCGACGGCGGTCTGGCCGTCCGCGACCTCAACAAACGCCTCGACTTGAATGTTCCGATGTCCGAGGCCTACACCACCGTCGCCGGATTCCTCATGGCCGAAGCCGGCCGCATTCTCGAAGAAGGCGAAACCGTCCCCTTCAACGGCCACACATTCACAGTAGAAAAAGCCGCCAAGCGTCGCATCCTTCAAGTCCGAATGTCGAACACTGAGTGAGCGACCACCTTCTGCCGTCCGCTATTCACTATCTTTGATCTCGCGGCTTCTAAACATGAAGATCAGCGACCGGAGAATGATTCCCGCTCGTCTAAACATGGAACTTGGAAACTAAAGAATGACCCTTCAGTCTCTGAGAATCATCTTTTACTTTGTAAGAGTCATTATTCAGTTTCTGAAAATGACTTATCAAGTTTGGAAAACCAGTTTCACAATGAGGGATCTCTTTAGCTAGCGTGGCGTAAGTATTGAATTGATTGGGATAACGCGAAATGGAGTACTGACGGTGATAGGACGTTAGCAAGTTGTGGGCGTAACCGGACTCTCGCAGATCGCGGGCCTCGACACCTCAAAACGTCACCTCCGAGGTGATGCCGCCCGTTTTTAGAGATCCGTTTCTGGGGTTTCGAACCTACTATTTAACTACAGGGAAGAACGCGGGTGATTCGTAGCTGACGCCGAAGGTGATGCCGCTGGTGGGGCTGTATTTGCCTATGCCGAAGATGGCGGCGGTGTCGAAGCGGAGGCCGGAGGCTTTGACCTGTGCGCCGACGCGGAACTGGCTGACGCTTTCGGTGCCGAGTGGTGCTCCGCCGGAGCGCGTGTTGTAACGGCCGTTGATCTCGGTGGCGAGATTGACGCGGTCGTTGACGCGAAAGATTCCGGCGATGCCGTAAAGCAGAACGTCGTTCTGTGTAAAGCTGCTCAGCGGAGCGGTCATAATACCGAGGCCAATGTTGCCGTAGATGTTCGCCATCGGAGCCCGGCCCGCTTTTTGTCCAAACTTCTTTTGGATTATGAACTTCGTAAAGATGTTGATCTGATTTGTGCCGATTCCTCTTGCCTGATCTGTGTTCGGCATTTGATATCCGAATTTCAAACCGAATGCCGGCAGCTTGGCGGTTTCATTTCGCAGCTTGATCTTTGCCGAAATGGTGTAATCGTCAAAATCGTTTGTAGAATTTCCAGTTAAATTCAGAGGGATCGGCGGCGTCAACGACTGCGAATTGATGGCCAAGTAATTTTGGATGGATCCTTCGATCTGTAGTTCGACGTTTGCGGCAAATCCCTGCCGCAGCCGAATATCGGCGACTCGTGTCAGATCGCCACTCAATCCGGAAAGCGGGAACTTCACATTCTGTAGAAAATCCACACCGATACCGAGCGAAACCGAGCCGGCGGGAGTGATGTCAATATCGTCCGTGATCAGCGGACGCTGTTGTGCCAAGGTAGCAGAAGCTACAACGCACACAGCAATTATCGAAACTATTCCGCGAATCATTCCAGCCATTTTCGCACCATTCATTTGATTTGTAAACGATATGAAGGTGCGGGAGAGAGTTTCGTGTTTTTTCGTGTAATTTGGTGGTTATCTTATTTGAAAGATCATCCACGAAAATACACAAAATACCACGAAAAAAAGATCACGGATCCCACAAAACCCGCAAAACTAAAAGTCTTATGATACTTGGACAATGAAGCCGATTCTTGGCACAATCGGTTTGTAGCGAAAGTGTTAAAGCGACCGATTTACTGATGGAACTTGTTAATTCGCAAAAAGAAACTGCACAGCTTCGTCTCGTTGATGAGATAAACGTCCTGCGCGAAAAGGTTGAGGCGGAAAAGCAGTTCGTCACGTTTAATTTCTTTCGCGTAAATCCCGAGTGGCGAAAACTTGACCCTGAAACAAAGAGCATCTTCAAAAGTGAATTCCAGTCGGTTTACGAGCGTTTTCGGGAAGATTTTCTGCTGTTCAGCTATTCACTCGTTGGGTTCGATTCAAAGGCCGACCTGATGCTTTGGCGGATCGGCACGTCGATGGACCTGATCCAGGAGATGACGGCGCGTTTGTTTCGAACCAGCCTCGGCAGCTATTTCGAAAGCACGGACGTTTATCTTGCGGTGACTAAAGAAAGGATGTTCGTGACCGACAGTGTGGAGGACCGCACGCACGTTAACGCGGGCGAAAAGAAGTATCACTTCGTCTATCCTTGCTCAAAGAACAGCGATTGGCACGACAAATCGCCGGCCGAACGCGACGCCTTGATCGAGCAAAACTTTATGGTCGGCAAGAAGTTCGAGAACATAAAGATACACCTGACGCATGCATTCGGCTTTAGCGAACAGGAATATATTATTTCGTTCGAGACGGACGAACCGCGTGATTTTCTGGCACTTGCAGAAGAGTTGCGGCAGACACCGGCAAGTAAATTCACGATGAGCGGAATGCCGATCTATACATGCCGCCAGCGTCCGTTAATGGAGTGCCTGGATGCGCTTGGCTAGTTCAAAGTTCAAGGTTCAAAGTCGTGCCATCAGCCTTGAACCTTGAACTTTGAACCTTGAACCTTGAACTCGAAACGATGGTTATCGCAAGAAAACTGGTTATCAGAGGTAACGTGCAGGGCGTTGGATTTCGATATTTCGCACAGCGTTCGGCGGCGAGACATCAGGTTCGCGGCTATGTGAAGAATTTGGAAGACGGACGCGTCGAAGCGTTCATACAGGGCGGTGAAAAGGCCGTGCATTCATTTCGAGACGACATGACCGCCGGGCCGAATTACTCAAAGGTTGAAGGCGTCGAAGAGATCGTCGTTGAGCCGAGTAAGGAATTTTCAACATTCAGGATCGAAAGATAATTCAGGACTAATAGACTACATAAATGGACGAACTAAAAAAATACATTCGCGAAGTACCCGATTTTCCGAAGCCGGGCATCAATTTTTACGATATTACGACCCTTTTGAAAGATGCCGAAGGGCTTGAATCGACGATCGATGCGTTGACCGAACAGTGCCGCGGTATGGAGATCGACACCGTTATCGGAGTCGAATCGCGCGGCTTCATATTTGGCACACCGCTGGCATATCAACTCGGCGTCGGATTTGTTCCGGTGCGAAAGCCGAAAAAACTTCCCGCAGATACGGCCTCGGTTTCCTACGACCTCGAATACGGAACGGACACGCTCGAAATTCACCGCGACGCAGTCGGTGAAGGCCACAACGTCTTGATCGTTGACGACCTGCTTGCAACCGGCGGAACCGCACGAGCCGTCGTCGATCTGGTCGAAGGCCTCGGCGGAAAGGTCGTCGGTTTGCACTTTGTCATCGAGCTTGGATTTCTGAACGGCAGAAGCAAGTTTGAAGGCCATAATGTTAAATCGCTGATCAATTACGACTCTTAGGCATACGCCGACAGTAGGGAGAGCTTGTAGTCAGGAGGCAGAATGCAGTTGGCACGGAAGAATCGACCGCTTTCTGCCAAGTGTCAACTGTTTTATCGGTCCCGTAGCTCAGTTGGATAGAGCGTCCGCCTCCTAAGTGGAAGGCCGCTGGTTCGAATCCAGCCGGGACCACCAAGTATCTTTTTCCGAAGCCATGAGTTCTGACAAACTATTTCTACCAATTCTTCTTGGTACGGCGCGAAGGGCGCGGGAAAGCGAGGACGTCGCAAAATGGGTGTTTGCGAAGATGCAGGAACGGGATGATGTCGAAACGCAGTTTTTCGACGTTCGTGACTTCGATCTGCCGAGCGATCATTACGGTACAGAGATCGGCGAACTGTTTCCCGCGTGGCGCGATGCGATAATTCGAGCCGACGGCCTGGTCGTCGTGACGCCGGAATACAATCACGGCTATCCGGGCGCGTTAAAAAGCGTACTCGATCTTCTCTTAAAGGAATACATTCATAAGGCTGTCGCGTTTGTGGGCGTTTCTGCCGGGCCGTGGGGCGGGACGCGTGTCATCGAGGCGTGCGTTCCGATGGTAAGGGAGCTTGGCCTTTCGGTTACGTTCACCGATCTCAACTTTCCCTCGATTAAAACAAAATTTGACGATGCGGGTAACCTGCTTGATCCGGCATATGAAGCCCGCGTTAAGGGATTTTTGGACGAGTTGATCTGGATGGCAACAACACTGCGTTGGGGCCGCCGCAATGTTCAATCAAAGTTTCACCCGACGAAGTAGATCACCGGCGGATGCGAAGGTCGCGGTCCGCTAAACCGCAGTTACTTCGGCTGCGTTTGCGAGTTTCAGAGTTTCGGTTCGTACTGTCAGCTTCTCGATCTCTTTTTCCATAACTTCAAATCCGATCCCCGGTGATGACGGCGGAATGATGGTTCCTGTTGAGCTGACGGTTATCGGCGGTTCGACGATGTCGCTTTCCCAGTAACGTGCAGAGGCTGAGACGTCACCCGGAAGCGTAAATCCCGGCAGGGTTGACATTGCGATATTGTGTGCTCGGCCGATTCCGGTTTCGAGCATACCGCCGCACCATACGGGGATGTTGTTCGCTTTTGCCAATTCCTGGATCGCCTTCGCCGCAACGTGGCCGCCGACGCGACCGAGTTTGATGTTGATGATCCGGCATGCATCGATCTCGATGGCCTGGCGCGCGTCTCGAAGGGAGGTGATCGATTCATCAAGGCAGATCCGCGTTTCAAGTTTCGCTTGCAGCTTTGCATGATCGATCAGGTCACCGGCTTCGAGGGGCTGTTCGATCATCAAAAGATCGAACTCATCGAGCTGCTGCATTACGCGAAGATCTTCGTTCAGGCGATATGCAGAATTTGCATCCACGGACAATAGAATGTCAGGGAACTTATTGCGAACGGCCTTAACGAGTTCGACATCCTGGCCAGGCTTTATCTTTAGCTTTATTCGCTGATAACCGCTTTCGACCTCTTTGGTAACTTTTTCAAGAAGGACATCGACGCTGCTTTGAAGTCCGATAGAAACGCCGCAATTTATCTCTTCGAGCGTGCCGCCGATATATTTCCATAACGGCTGATCGTTGAGCTTTGATTCGAGGTCCCAACATGCGGCCTCGACGGCACCGATCGCCATTCGATTGCCGCGGACGGGCGCGAGGGCTTCACCAATTTCAATGGCGTTAGAACAACGCGACGACGCAAGCATCGGCGCGATCGCGTTGACGATCACGGCCCATGCAGTGTCGATGGATTCGGGATTGAAAAGCGGTTGCTCCATTGCGGTGCATTCGCCGTAACCGACTGCTCCGCTCGTATCCAAAACGCTGACGATCAGCGCTCTCCTTTCGGTGGTAACGCCAAAGCTCGTTTCGAACGCCGATTTCAGCGGCATTTCGATCTCGCGGAGTTCAATTCGTTCAAGTTGAAATGTATTCACAAGAGTTAGGAGATATCGCCCGACCCGGGCCGATCCTGAAACCAGCGGTCGCTGGATGCATATTCCTCGTCGAACTTTCTGAGATGTTCGAGCGAGCGTTCCGATTGACTATGAGCACACGCGACAAGGATTGCGTTCAACGCCGCAACCGGTGCGACGTAGGAATCGATGAACGAAGTGCGGGCGATGGTGGCGATCAAAAACGAATCGCAATACTTTGCTATCGGCGTGGCGTCGCCATTTGTAATTCCGAAGCTTGGTACGTTTTGACGCCGGGCGGTTTTCACGGCTTCGATCGTCGCACGCAAGCCGCGGCCAAAACTGATGGCGATAAGCAGGTCCTTCGGCGTGAGGATCTTCATTCGGTTTTGGATCAATCCGCTGCTGCCGATAGGCGCGTCGGCATCAAAACCCAAACGAACCAATCCATAGGCGAGCGACCCTGCCAAAGAAGCCGCAAAGTCGATACCAATAACGACGATGCGCTGCGCCATATTAACGCGATTAGCTATCTCCACGATCTTGTCGGCGTCTAATGCGGCCCTAAAAGAATTTAGATTCTGAACATCTTTTTCAACGCTCTGCCGGACGCGGTCGGCAACGGTCCTGTCCGTTTGCTCTGCGGCTTTCATTGCCGAATACGGCGTGATCATCGTTACGAAATGTTCACGAAGGTCGTGTGCAAAATCGGCGAATTTTTCGTAGCCGAGAACCTGCACGGTGCGGATGATCGTCGCCGAATCGACGTTATACCGTTTGCCCATTTCGCGCGATGAGAGGAAGAAAGTTTCGTTCGATTCATCGAGGATCTGCTGAAGAAGTTTCTGGCGGCTCGTACTCAATTCTGCCTGTGCATTGATGAATCTGGTCCCGAGCGTAGTTCTGCCAAATCCGGAAACGTCGTTGCCGTTTTCGAGATACGCTTCACTTGATCCGGGTTCGATCAAGACGTCTGCTGATGCCTTCGTTTTCATTCTGTTATGTTCCTTCCGGCTGCCCGGAATTATACAGCCTATGTGTTGCGACCTAATAATTGCCGACAGTGTGCGGCGGTTAGGTCGGAAGTGATGCAAAAACGAGCATTCGACGTAACATCTTAGAGCAGGAACGAAGAAATAGCAACAGATGCTGCAAAAAAATATGAAGCACCTCCAGAATGCAACAGGCCAGGGCCTTTGGCCCCACTTGCCTATGACTAATAGTAATCATATAAAACGCTTAGCTTATAGTCAGGATTAAGAGATCGGAGACCAGTTCAGAATATTTTTCTTGCAATATTTGGTGCGTTCTATTGACAATGTGCATCAAGTGGTGTAGAAATGTGATGATTTTGATGACCAGAATTTAAGAAAGCGGCGATTCGGGGTGGATTCCGAAATAAGCGTATCGCGGCAGTTATGGCTCATCCCTACATACTTCTTTCGATCAGGAGACGACCGTTATGAAAACGCACAAGATGTTTCGATGGCACACGCTGCTTATTTTTCCGATTCTCACCCTCTTTGCATTACACCTCTTCTCACTATCTCTCACCGCACAAACG